>JAABUL010001149.1_pt1 | contig 52083 bp, 45 predicted proteins | sample 5559151 | NCBI WGS metagenome assembly JAABUL01 (sample SAMN10711876, study PRJNA513368) | rock metagenome | isolation source: Antarctica rocks | place: Antarctica: Victoria Land, Pudding Butte sud
GCGGTCCGTTTCTTCTGATTGAGTGTGGTAACCCAATCGTGTCAAGGAACGGACCGTCCTTCATGCAGCGACACGCTGAAATCCATACTTCCGACTAAGTGAAGTCAGGCTCGTGAATAACCCTCAACGTCTCGGCAGTACAAGCGCTCGCGGACCGTCTGATCAATAAATACCATAAGTATCAGGCTGATACCAGCCCGATGACCGACTTTGGTGAACGCGACCTACTCGCGGCGGCCGACGATGCGGGCCTCGTGGACCTGGTGCTTGATTACAGAGCATCCATCAGTCCCACACTACCTATCGCGGGAATGGACTTGACCGACTTCCTGCGATTTGTGCCCAATTCCACGGTCCCCTGCTTTGGTGATCTGATCGACGAAGCTTTCGGCCCTGCCGACAGGCAGCTGCTTCTCCGTCATCTTGAAGCGCAGCTCGCGATGGGTGTCGGGCGCTCCACCCTGGCGACGAGCTACCTCACCGGTCGGCGTCGAAACAATGCATCGGCGAGTTGACGCCGAAGTCCCGCCAGTCCACTGACGACCGGGCAACCTGGCAGTAATCCGGACTCGAAGGACACCCTCGTGGCCGCTGCCATACGTCATCATTGAGCGAGCTCCGCGTTTCGGAGAGCACTGCGTGCCCCTGCTGCCGTCGTACGGCGGGCACTTGCCGGGGCACGGGTGCCGGTGCGACGCTCTGCGGGGAGGTGTGAGCAGATGGCAGATCAGACGGGTGTTCCCACGCTGCGCCAGGTGGTCCTGGACACGACCGACGCGCGGGGGCTCGCAGAGTTCTACCGGCAGCTGCTCGGGTACAGCTACCGCCCGGGCGACGAGCCACCCGGGGTCGGTGAACCGGATGTGAACGGCGCCGGCTGGTTGGTGCTGCGCGATCCGGCGGGGCGACCGGCGGTCGCGTTCCAACAGGTCGATCAGTTGCCGGAGGCGACCTGGCCGGACGGCCCGCGACCGCAGATGCTGCACCTGGATCTGACGGTGGCTTCGACTGCCGAACTCGACCATCAGCACGAGCGGGTCGTGCAGTTGGGCGGACGGCTGTTGCGCGACCGCAGCGAGGATCCGGACGAGCCGCTGCGGGTCTACGCCGACCCGGCCGGACACCCGTTCTGCGTCTTCGTCGCCTGACCCGGCGTGGTTGACGTTCCACCGCCGCGTCGGAGACACCCCGGCTGCAGGCCTGGCGTTCGCCGTCCCGGCGAGCACCCATCGCTTCCGACCTCTGCAGCGCAGCTGGCCACGGACGTCGTCCGCGTCGTCGCGGCGGGTGCAGATCGCGGGCACCTGCACGTCAAGGACGGCGCCGAATCGGTTGCTGCCGCTCTGCTGGAGCGGGGCGTCGGCGTTGAGGCGGGAGTGTGGAGTGACACGCGCTCCTGCTTGGTTGCGCTCGCCGCTGGCCCCCAGTGCGCCCGGGTGTTGATCGAACTTCCTGACGGCCTCGGGTCCACCTCAACCACCGCCGAGGCCAATCGACTGATCACGCTCCTCGCGGCCCGCGGACGATTCCCGGTGCTGCTACACGCCGCCCTGGTCGCGGCAGCCCGCGACGTGATCGCCAATGGCGGCGCGGTTCTCAGTCGATCTCGACGGTGAAGTCCCACACGACCAACCGATGACCGGCCGGCGCCCAGGCGAGAATCGCCCGGCCGGAGAGGAACCGACCGGTGAAGCTGATCGAGCGGGTCTGCCCGGCCTTGACCAGCACCGGCTTGGCCTGGGTGCCCAGTCGGGTCGGGCGGGTGTAGCGGTCCCGGGCCAGGAAGTCCGACGGGCGGACCATGACCGAGCCGCGGGTCACCTTCACGGTCACGGTCAACGTGCCGGGGGCGGAACTGTTCGGGGTGGCCGGACCGCCGGGTAGCGCGAGCGTTGGGCCGACCGCGAGGATCCCCAGTTCGGAGCCGGCGCTCGGGCGGGCGACCACCGTGTCGCCCATCGACACCAGCTGGGGTGCGCAAGGGTGGCCAGTCGACGAAGCGTGCGACGCGCTCGGCGCGGACGAGGCTGCTCGCTCGCTCGCCATCACGACTACAGCGACACCGCAGACCCTTCGGGTCACCGGGCGGCCCCGGGCGGCTGCCGCGCCGAAGACGAAACCGACCCGGGGATCCGGGCGGCCGCGGCGGCGCTGATCGGCGTCCGCGCAACCCGGTCGACCTGCGCCGCCCCCGCGGTGTAGACCCCACGACTTTTGGAGGGCGCCGGTGCCATCGCACGCCCGTTCGGGTTGTTGAACACGTTGGTGACCTGTCACCACACGGAGTTTCCACCTCGCCCGCGCCGGATCGCTGCCAGCCGATGGGCATCGGTGTCGGTCGAGGACCGTCGATCCGCACCCTGCAGGCGTTCGGCGTCATCCGGCGTGCACTCTCGTACTGCGAAGGCCCGGCCGGGGCCGCCGCCCGCCCCGGACGGGCCGTTCGGAGTACGCCAGTGTTCGCCTGCCTCCACATGAGACGGACTGCGCGCAGGGAAAGCCGGGCGGGTGCCGGCCAACCGCGGCTGGGAGCCATCCGCCGCGGGGCGCTACCGTGCCCGTTCCCCGCGCGGCGCTACCGTGCCCGTATGGCGGCAGTCCGGGATGGTGGGCAGCCGGAGCCGATGCCGGAGAGTGCGACGCCGGACGTGCGTGGCCGCCTGGACGCGATGCTGCTCGCGACGATCGCCCACGGGCCCGTCCACGGGTACGGGATCATCGACCGCGTGCGGGGCCAAACCGGCGGTGCGGTGTCACTGGAGGGCGGCACGCTCTACCCGGCGCTGCGGCGGCTGGAGGAGAACGGGCTGATCGCCGGATCCTGGACGGACGCCTCCGGTCGACGGCGCCGTGTATACACCCTCACCGCCAGCGGCACGGCTGCCCTACGAGCCGAACGCAGCGCCTGGCGTCACTTCGTGCGGACGCTCGGATCAGTACTGGACGATCCGGTGACAGTGCCCGGAGCGGCTGGCGGACCGCTGCGGTGAGCGGGCCCGTCGACGACGGTGGTGCGGCCCGTCGCGGCGGTGACGCTGCCCGGTTGGAGAGCTTCCTCGACGAGCTGGCCCGCGAGCTGCCGACTTCCCGTGAGGGCGACTCGTTGGTGGACGAGGTCCGTGATCACCTGCTCTGCGACCTGGAACATGCGCGGGGATCCGAGCCACGGGTGGCTCCGGTCCTCGCCACTGTGCTGGCCCGTTTCGGGGATGCTCGCGCGGTGGGAACGAGTTGGCGCCGCCAGCTGGAATCGGCCGCGCTCGGCCGGGCCAGTGACACGCTGCTCCGGTTGGTGGTTGTCGTGGGAGCGCTATGGGCGCTGGTACTACTGGCCGGCCCTAGCGAACCGTGGGCGAAGCCCGCCGAGCCTGTTGGGATTCGCCTGGCCGAGCACGTGTGTTCGATCGGTGCAGTGCTCACGCTCGCCCTCGCCGGGCTGGGTCGTGCCTGTGCTTACCTGACCAGCCGCACCCTGGCGGCGGAGCGGAACCGACCGGCCACTCCGCACATCGCGACGATGGTGAGCACTGCTCTGGCGGCCATCGTCGGAGTCGCCACGGGGGGAGCATTGCTCGCGTATTTCTTAGCCCGGTTCCAGGCCGCGCCGGGATCGCTGTCGCCGGCCGCCCTGGTCCTCGGATCAGCGTTCTCGTTCGCTGCAGTCGGGCTCGCGGCACCGTCGGTGGACCGTGCGTTGCGGCATGTTCGAATGCGGCCGACCCACCCACCTCGCAGATGACCGGCCCCGTTCCGACCAGCCGGATCGCGTCGACCAGTCGGATCGTGTCGACCAGCCGTCGGGGGCATCCCGGTCGGCTGATCCGCTCGACGGTCTTCGCCGGTGTCATGGTCGCCCTCGCCGGCCTGGCGCACGCCGTTGGCGGAGGGATGGGGCCGGGCATCGGGGTCAGCGCGTCCGCGGTCGTGGTGCTGGCCGGGCTGAGCTTCCCGTGGACCGCTCGGGAGCGGTCGCTGCCTGCCGTGCTCCCCGCGACCGCCATCGCCCAGCTTCTACTGCACGCGGTCTTCGCCACCGCGATGCGCGTGGGCAGCGCCGATGCGGCCGTCACCGCGTTGGGCGGCGAACACCGGATGGCCGAGCCGGCAGCAACGCACGGCTGGGCGATGGCTGTGGCACACGCGGGCGCCGGGTGCGCTGAGGCGTGGTGGCTGCGTCGCGGCGAACGCTGGCTGGTCCGGCTGATCCTGCTGAGCGCCGAGCGGACGCGGATGCCGCTATGCCGGGTGCTTGCCAGGCTGCTCGGCGCGATGCCCGACGGGGGCATCGCCCATCACCTCCCGGCAGGCGGGGCGGCTGCACGGCCCGACGCCGATCTGCCGCGGGCCCTGGTACCGCAGCGCGGAGCCGGAGGGCGGCGGGGACCGCCGGTCGCACTCGTCACGCCCTGAAGCTGCCCTGACCGCGGACGATGCGGCCGGTTCGGATATCGGACCGGCTGCCGGCCCATGCCGCCACCCGGTCTCCACCACATCCCGACGAGGTACCTCATGTCCAACTCTTCAACCCGACAGCACCAGCCCGCCCGGCGAACACTCAGCCGGGCGGGGGCGGCAATCCTGCTCACCGGCGGCCTGCTGGCCGGCTCGACGGCACCGGCCCGGGCCCACGATGCGCTGCTGTCCACCAGACCCGCGAACGGAGCAACGCTCTCGGCTATGCCGGCCACCGTCGTCCTACACTTCGCCGAACCGGCGCAGCGGCTGGGCACCGTGGTCGTCGTCCTGGGCCCGGCCGGCAACGTCGCGACCGGTCGTCCCGCGTTCACCGGATCCGATCTGCGCCAACCCGTCGCGGCCGGAAGTCCGGCTGGTACCTACACCGTCAACTGGCGGGTCGTCTCCGATGACGGTCACCCGGTGCAGGGGAGCTTCCGGTTCACCACCACCAGCAGCTCCCCGGTCGGGCCGCCCAGCACGACCGCTGCGGCGTCTGCCACGCCGACTGAGCCGGTCACGATGGCATCGGCCGGCACCGCGCCTGCGGTTCCGTCTGGAACCGCCTCCGCCGAGGCGCCCAGCACGGCACCGACGACCGTCGCCGGCGGGACGTCCTGGCAGCCGGCGGTGATCGGCGGTCTTGCGACGCTCCTGGTGATCGTGGTCGGCGCCCTGGTGGTGTCCCGCCGTCGGCGCCCGCCGACCGGTCGGTGATGTCGGGCCAACGCGCTGGGTCCGGACGCACCGGGTCCCGACACGCTCGACAGAGAAGGGCTGCGAACCCCGCAGTCGGTCCAGGTCTCCTACCGTGGGCACCGGCCGCAACGCAGCCGGTTACCCGCCCACCAGCTCATCCAGGAGATGTCGATGGCCGAATCCGGGGAGCCGAAGGGGCCGCCTGACCCGACCCGCGTACCCAGCGCGGACAGTGGCCGGGCACGGCCGGGGCGCCGGACCGTGCTCGGCCTGCTCGCGGCAGGTCTGCCGTTGGCGGGCTGCTCTCCGGGCGGGTCATCGACGAGCAGTCCGTCGCGCAGCACGTCTGCCGGCCCTCGCCGCGGCCCGTCCCCGACCAGCGGCCGCTCCACCGGGGCAGCCCGCGCGCGTTCCGCGGTGTCGGGTGGCGCAACCGGATCGGCCAATCCCACACCGACCGGTTCACCCTCCACCGGGTCACGTTCGGCGACAACCGGCGCGCCCAGTGCCGGATCCGAGAGCCCAGCCGCAGCCGGCGCAGGGTTCACCGTGGCAGTGTGCGGGGACATCCTGCTGCACAGTGGACTGTGGACGCAGGCCTCCCGGGACGGGCGGAACTCGGGTCAGCGTTTCGACTTCGGGCCGATGCTCTCCGACCTGTCGCCGGTGGTCCACGCCGCCGACCTGGCGATCGCCCACCTGGAGACCCCGGTCGGGACCCCGTCCGGGCCGTTCTCGAGCTACCCGACGTTCAAGGTCCCCCCGCAGATCCTCCCCGCCCTGCGTGGTGCCGGGTTCGCAGGTGTGAGCACCGCTTCCAACCACAGTCTGGATGCGGGATTCGGCGGTATCACCCGCACCATCCAGACGCTGCAGCAGGTCGGACTCAGGCACGCCGGCACCGCCGTCGACGCCGCCCACGCACTGCAGCCCACGTTGTTCGAGGTCGCCGGCACCACCGTGGCGCTGCTGTCCTACGCCTACGGGTTCAACGGCTACCGGCTGCCCGCGGGTAAGCCCTGGGCGGCCAACCTCATCGACGTTCCCACGATGCTCACCGCGGCGCGGCGGGCGCGTGCTGCCGGGGCCGGCGTCGTCATGGTGGCGGTGCACGCCGGCACCCAGTACCTGCAGCAGCCCAATACCCAACAGCAGCAGGTGTTCGCCGCGCTGACCGGCTCCGACGACGTCGACTTCGTGTACGGCCACCACGCCCATGTCGTCCAGCCGGTCAGCCGGATCAACGGCAAGCTGGTCGCCTACGGCCTGGGCAACGCCGTGGCCGACCAGCCCTACCGCGGCACCCGGGACGGCCTGCTGGCCCAGGTCCGGTTCGCCCCGACGGGCGGAGGTCGGTTCCGGGTCGAGTCGGTGACGCCGGTGCCTACCTGGATGTCGACGGGCACGACCAGGCACTGGCTGGACGCCCGTCGTACCGCTGGCCGGCCCCCCGGGCTGACCGGCGGACTGGCCGCAGCGGCCCGCTCGGTCACCGCCGCGGTGCGCGCCAGTGTGCCCGCCCACTGACCAATCTCGTCACGTCCGCCTGAGCTTGGGTGGTCGCCCCTACTTCTGCGCCGGAACGGGTCAGCCCAGCGGCAGCGTGTCCGGCAGCGGACCGCGGTAGAGCAGGGTGAACCCGCCCGGTTTGACCACGACCGGCACCGAGCGGGACGACGATCGCGTGACCGGGCCCGCTGCGCCGTGCTCGTCTACCACGACGACGTAGGTGGGGCCGGGAACGGTCACCGAATCCGGGAGCGGGACGGCGGTCCGCACAACGGCATGGTCGACGGTGCGCAGCACGGCGATCGCCGAACCGTTTCCCGCCAGGACGTAGGCCGAGATCCGTGGCTCCAGCCATACCGCGTCCAGGTCGAAGGTGTCCCCGCGCGGTGACCGGACGGTTGTGAGCAGTGCACCGGAACCCGGTGGCAGCCAGCGCATCAGCGCGACCGGGAGCAGTGCTCCGGGCGCAGGTGAGACCCCTTGCGCTCCCACCGCCCCGGACCGCACCGCTCCCAGTCGGTCACCGGAGTGGCTGAACGTCGCGATCGCGCCCGAGTCCGGGTGCAGCAGCACCGTCGGGAACGGCAGCCGGGACTGACCGGACGGCGGAACAGTCAGCCGCAACTGGCCGCCGTCGCCGAGGCTGACGTAGCTGCCGCCGCTCAGCTGCGATTCCCCGGTCCACGCCGACTCCGGGGTCACCGTCGTGGCAGCTCCGGAGAGCTCTCCGCTCTCGGCTTCGACGACGACGCCGCCGGTGCGCTGGAGCACGGTGGCGACCCGGGCCAGCCCCGCGACCACCGGGTCGGAGTCCAGGACCAGCATGCTCAACAGGCCATGGATGGTGGACTCCGCTCCGGCGTTCCGGTTCACGCCGCCGTCGGGTGCCACACCGTCCAGCGTCCGGCCGGTCGCCGGGTCGTAGGTGGGCTTGCCGGACGCGTTCGCCCCGAAGTACCAGGCCGCGACCATCCCTGCCAGCACCCGGAACACCGGCCGTCCGGCCGCCTTCGCCGTTGCCATCAGCGACTGCACCCGGGAGTCGATGCCGTAGGCGATCTGTGCCCGGTCGATCGGCAGTGGCAGCCGTCCGTTGTCCGGACCGCCGGATGTCAGCAACCAGGGCAGGAATGTCGCGCTGTCGGTCAAGGCCGGGGCCAGCAGTCGTCGGTCGCCGAGCACCGTGGAGGCCCGGGCCAGGGCCGCGGGCATCTGCGACGCCCAGGCGTGCCACACCGACCGCGACAACGCCCACGGCAGCACCGCACCGAACGGCCACTGGCGGTTGTCCCCGGCCGACATGGCGGCGATGCCCTCGGACAGTTGCCGCAGTGCGCGCCGGGCCGCATCGTCGCCGGGCCGGGCACCCACGTAGGCGGCAAGGCCGAGGACCGCTTCCGCGCTTGCGTCCGCGCCGTCGACGATCAGCCACGCCGGCACCCGGACGCCGTCCACGATCTGGTACTGCCCGTAGCGGTACAACACGTCGCGGTGCAACGCCTGTACCGCCAGGCCCATCCGGGCGGCCAGGAACGCCGCGAAGTCGGCGTCGGCGCCCACAAATGCTGCGTAGCCCTCGCCGAGCGCCCAGACCATGCGGGCCAACCAGTAGGAGTCGCCACTGTCGGAGGGGTCAGGCAGCTCCACCGGAATCGCGCTCGGGTTCAGGGTTCCGTCCGGTTGCATCCACAGCACCACATTCCCGGCGTTCGGCCCGGTTCCGGTCTGCAGGTAGGTCAGCCCCCGCAGCAGTTGCTGAGCCGCCCGTCGGGAAGCAGTGCTCCCGGTGCTCTGCCAGTGCCGCAGATAGACCACCGACGCGCGGGCGATATCGTCGGAATTGAAGGCACCCTGGCCGTAGGTGTTCGTGGCCGGGTCGTAGGCGCCGCCCCCGAGGCGGCGGTAGCTGCCGTCCGCGGTGGGCTCGGCGTAGGTCCACAGCACCCCGATCGACGGTTGCTGGCTCAGCCGGTACGTGGTGTGCCCGACCACCGGGGCGACCGTCACCTGCTCGCGCAGGAAGTTCAGGTGGGACAGGTTGGTCAGCCGGGAGCCGGTCCTGCCCGGCGGCGCGGCGAGGGCGACCGAGGGGACGGCCGCGACCACCGGGGCGGCGGCGGCCAGGGACAGTGCGGTGCGGCGGGAAAATTTCATGACGGTTCTCCTTCTGGGGGGGCGATGTGGTCCAGCCGGGCGACACCGATGCGGGCGTCGGCCATGCCGTAGAAGACGAAACGCTGCTCACCGATGGTCTCGATGGCGGTGGGAAACACGACGTTGCCGACGACCCCGACCTGTTCGTCCTCGGTGTCCGGGCGCAGCAGCGGCTCGGCGGTACGGGCCAGCAGCCAGGCGGGGTCCGCCGCGTCGAGTAGCAGCGCTCCGGCGCTGTAGAGCACCGCTCCGGTGGTCGGGTCGAAACCGGTGCTCGGGGTTCCGCTGACGCCGTGGTGCAGCACCAGCCAGCCCTGCTCCACTCGCAGCGGGGGTGGCCCGGCACCGATCTTCAGTTCTTCGAACGCGTACTGCGGCATCGCGACGCAGCGGTGACCGAGCGGGCGGGCCAGGGCCCGGATATCAGTCCGCGCGGCGTCGGCGTCGACGTAGGAGATCCAGATGCCCGGACGGGGATCGCTCACCCCAGCCGGCAGTACCTCACCCTGGCCCGGGCGGATCCACCCCAGGTCCCACATCGGACGGTGCAGCAGCGCAAAGGCGGGCCGCCCGTCCGGGCCGGGGACAGGCTCGCCGAACCAGACCGCGTCCTTGTTGGGGTAGAGGCTGAAATCGGTCCCCAGCTCCGGTTCGTACCCGAACTGCACCGGCCCGAGTCGCCGCCAGTGGCGCAGGTCCTGCGAGACGGCCAGTGCCAGGCGCGGTCCCAGTGGACCGAACGCCACGTAGGTCATGACGTGCGTTCCCAGCTCGGCTATCCAGGTGACCCGCGGGTCCTCCACGCCGGCGTTACCGACGCCCCGTTCCCAGGCCTGGTCCGGCTCGAGGACGACACCGCGCCGGTTCACCCCGACGGGAACACCGTCGGAGAGCACCAGTTCGGCCAGCCCGACCCGGGAGACATTGCCGGCTGCCACCAGCCGGGGCAGCAGGTGCACCCGGCCGTCCGGAGTCCGCCCACTGGCGGGATTGAGCACCCCCTCGGACTCCAGTGGATTTCCCGGCTCCGGCGACATGATCATGCCCACCCGGGTCAGCTGATAGGGCACGCTGTCCGCACCGGTCATCCCTTCACCCCCGACCCCAGTTCGGTGGACGTGAAGTGGCGCTGGAACACGACGAACAACGCGACCGCCGGCCCGGCCAGCACGCACGCGCCGGCCAGGATCGCCCCATAGGGGTTGGAGGCGGTCGCGGCCACGTTCGAGATGTAGTTGGCCAACGACACGGCCAGCGGCTGCTTTGCCGCGTCCTTGGTGACCAGGAACGGCCACAGGAACTCGTTCCACGGACCGATAAAGGTCAGCAGGACGATGGTCAGCATGGCCGGCCGGACCAGCGGCAGTGCCACCGACCACAGCACGCGCAGTTCACCTGCCCCATCGATGCGTGCTGAGGCGAACAGGTCGCCGGGTAGTTGCAGGAAGAACTGCCGGAACACGAACACCGCGGTGGAATTTATCGCAAATGGCAGGATCATGCCCACATAGGAGTCGGCCAGCCCGTAGCTGCGGACCACCAGCACATACAACGGAATCAGCAGCAATTGGAACGGGACCACCTGCACGAGTACGACCAGACCGAACACCGCCGACCTGCCCCGGAACTGCAGGATCGCCAGCGCATAGCCGGCCAGGACCCCGAATACAACGGTGCACAGGATCACCCCACCGGTGAAGATCCCGGAGTTGGCCAGGGAGCGCAGCAGGTCGATGCGCCCGTTGATGGAGGTGTAGTTGTGCAGGGTCAGACTTCCTTTCGGAATGAGCCCGGCCAGCGAGGTGTCCGGTTTGGCCTGCAGCGACCCCAGCACCATGTAGTAGAAGGGGAACAGGAACGCGATGGCGCCCAACGCCAGCACGACCGCCCGCACCACGGCCGCGACTGGGCGCGGCCGACTGCGCGGTGACGCCCCGATCCGCCGGACGCCGGCACGCGGCGCGACCCGTGCTCCGGATGCCTGCGCCATCAGGACCTCCCCTCCACGAGCCGCTTGTTCACCAGCGACAGAATTCCCACGAGAATGACGAGCAGGACACCGATGGCCGCCGCGGTGTCCGGGTTGCCCTGTTCGATGCCTTTCTGGTACATGAGTAGAACCGGGGAGGTGGATGCCCCGTCGGGTCCCCCGCCGTTGGTCAGCAGATAGGGCTCGGTGAACAGATTGGCGCCGGTCACCGTTGCGAGGATGACCACCAACGTGGTGGCCGGCCGGACTCCCGGCACCGTGACCGCCAGAAAACTGCGCCAGCGCGACGCCCCGTCGGTTGCGGCAGATTCATAGAGCTCCTTCGGCACGTTCTGCAACGCGGCCAGGTAGAGCAGGATAAAGAATCCGAGCTGCTTCCATGCGACGAATAGTGCGATGCTCGGCATGGCCAGGGCGCTGTTGACCAGCCACGACGGCTGGGGCGCCAACGGGCCGAGCAGCTGGTTGACCAGGCCATCGCCGGAGAACAGGAACAGCCACACCCCGACGACGGCGACGCTGGCGGTCACATACGGCACGTAGTAGGCGGTCCGCAGAAATGTTCGGCCCCGGACCGCGCCGTTCAGTCCCGTCGCCAGGACGAGGGCGAGTACCACGGTCAGCGGCACGTTGATGAGCAGGAAGATGCCGACGTTGAGGAACGAGCGTCGCACGGCCGGGTCCGAGATGACGGCCGAGTAGTTGGCCAGGCCGACGAAGGGCCGGCTGACGGTGGCCCCGGGCGCCGCGAAGAAGTAGTCGTGGAAGCTGATCCAGAAGGCGAATCCGAGCGGATAGAGGAAAACCAGGGCGAGAAAGACGACGTAGGGGCTGACGAACAGCGCCCCGATCGGGTGTTCCCCGAGCAATCCCCCCCGTCCCGACCGCCATCGCGACCGGGACGGGAGACCTTCGGCGTGGGTTGACACCGGCTCAGCCCGAGCCGACGAGGCTGTCGATCTTCTTGGCGGCGGCAGAGAACGCGGGGTCGATGTCCTGCTTGCCGAAGATGACCGCGCCCGACCAGGCGTCGCGGAAGTTCTGCCAGACCTGGATCGAGTTGGGGACGTTGGGGACCTCGGTGGTCCGGGCGGCCTGCGCGGCGAACGTCTTGTACTCCGGGTGGGAGGTGAAGTAGTCCGGGTAGGTCGTGGTCAGGTCCTTGCGCAGCGGCATCTGCCCGGTCAGCGTCAGGAGCTGCTGGTCTTGCTCCTTGCTGGTCGCGAACTTCAGGACGTCGAAGGCGGTGCCCTGGTTCTTGCAGGCGGAGAACACGGAGACGTTTTTGGCATCGGAGAAGGTGTGGATCTGGTCAGCTGGCATGCCGCCCTCGGTGGGAACCGGGACGACGCCCCACTTGATGTCCTTGTAGACGGCGACCGCCCAGGGCCCGACGATGGCCATGGCTGCGTTCCCGGTGGCGAACGAGTCCCCGTTGAACGTCTCCTTCGGTGCCAGGCCCTGCTGGTACATCTTCTGCCAGAACCCGGCGACCTTCTTCCCGGTCGGGTCGTCGAAGGTCGCCTTGCCGTCCTTGACCAGCTGTGTTCCGCCGCTCTGTGCTGCGTAGAGCGGGTAGAAGTCGAACCAGGACTGGAAGAATTCACTCGTCGGGGCCGGCCAGATGGCCGCCTTGGCAGCCTTGCTGTCCACGATCTTCTTGCTGGTGGCGATGAATTCGTCGTAGGTGCTCAGCGGCGGCTTCGCGGTGTCGATCCCCGCCTTGGTGAAAACCGCCTTGTTGTAGAAGATCATGACCGGGTTGGATTTCCACGGCAGCTGGTACAACTTGCCGTCGGCCGACGCGTACTGCTTGGCGGGGTCGCCGGTGCGCTCGGTGATGTAGTCGGCGCCGCCGGGGAACTGGTCCAGAGCCACCAGGCCCTGTTGTTTTTCGAACTGGGGCACGGCTGCCGGGGCGACGTTGAAAACCAGGCACGGAGCGTTGCCGGCGGTGATCGCCGCCCCGAGGACCTCCTCCGAGCTCTTGCCGGCGGGGATCTCCTGCGCGGCGACCTGCTCGTCGGCGTGGGCCTTGTTCCAACTGGCGACCATGGCCTTTCCCCAGGCCAGTTCCTGCTTGTTGTTGGACAGCCAGATTTTGATCGGCCCGTGGGCCTTCGTGGCGCTACTACCGCCGCCAGTGCTATCACCTCCGCTGCCGCTACCGCCACCGCCGCAGGCTGCGGTGAGAGCCAGGGCGGCGATTCCGGCGACCAGGATCGTGCGCTTCATCGGACAACCTTCCGGTGGGTGGGTCAGTGGGTGGTGTGGTCAGTGACGGATGGCAGGTGGCGGGGCGGTCGATCCCCGGACGATCAGCTGCGCCGGGGGCAGGTCGATATCGGGAGCACCGCGGCCCTCGACCAGTTTCAGAGCGGTGCTCGCGGCGGCGCGACCCCAGGCGACAACGTCGGTGCGGACGCTGGTCAGCGGTGGTCGCAGGTGCGCCGACAGCTCGGTGTCGTCGAAACCGACGATCGACATCCGGTCCGGTACGTCGACCCCACGCCCGGTGGCGGCCGCGGATCCCGCGATGGCCATGAGGTCGTTGCCGAACACCACGGCGGTCGGCGGGTCCGGGTCGTCGAGCAGCGCATGCATCGCCTTCGCTCCGCCGGCGGCCGTGAAGTCGGCCTCCACACACTGGCCGGGCCTGAGGCCAGCGGCCTCCAGCGCGGCGGCCCATGCCCGCCGTCGGCCGGCCCCGTGGACGAAGTGGCGCGGTCCGGAGACGTGGGCGATTCGGCGATGTCCCAACCCGAGCAGGTGTTCCACGGCGGCGGTGATGCCGGCGCGATCGTCGAGCACGACCCGAGGTAGCGACTGACGACCCGCCGGGCGACCCACCGCGACCGCGAGCAGACCCAGTTCGCGCAGCAGCGCGGGCCGGCGGTCGCGGACCCGCAGGTCGGTCAGCACGACCGCGTCCACCCGCGCCTGCGCCGCCAGCTGCCGGTACGCGTCCCGTTCTGCCTCGCCGGGGGAGACGACCCGCAGCAGCAGCGAGAATCCGCTGGCCCCGAGCACCGACTCCATGCCCGCCAGCAACGGGGCGAAGAACGGGTCGGAGGCCAGCAGTTCGGCGTCGCGGGCGATGACCATTCCGATAGCCGAGGAGCGGGCGGTGCTCAGCGCCCGGGCCCGGTGGCTGGGCGACCAGCCCATGTCCGAGGCGACGGACAGGATGCGGGCCCGGGTGGTTGGGGCGACCCCCGGTCGGTCGTTGAGCGCGAACGACACCAGCGTCGGCGAGACGCCCGCCGCCCAGGCGACATCGCTGATGGTGACGCGGGTTGGACTCACGGCCTCTCCCAGCAGGCTACGGCGACTGGCCTGGTGCGAGAACTAAACCGCTTTTGGCGGCATCCGTCAAGACGTGCGATCAACCCACCTGCCGGCTCGCATCACCGCGCTGACCGCCAGCGATCCGTCCAGCAGAACCAGGTCCGCCGGTTGACCGACAGCGAGAGCACCGCTCGCCATTCCGAGTGCGGCGGCGGGGGCCGCGGTCGCTGCATGCACGGCGACGGCGAGTGCGACGCCGGACTCGACCGTCGTGCGCAGCGCGCTCGCCAGCGTCAGGGTGCTGCCGGCCAACGACCCGTCGGTCGTCCGGACCACACCGCCGACGAGGGCCACCTCGGTTCCGCCGAGCCGGTACCTGCCGTCGGGTCTCCCGGCCGCGGCGACCGCGTCACTGACCAGCACCGCCCTCTGGCCGAGCAGTCGCATGCTCGCCCGCAGTACATCGGCCGCCAGATGGTGGCCGTCGGCGATCAGTTCGGCGAACACCGACCGGTCCTCACAGATGGCGAGGACCGGTCCGGGCTCGCGATGGTGCAGCGGGCGCATCCCGTTGAACAGATGCGTCGCCACTGTCGCCCCGTGAGAGAGCGCTGCTCGCGTCTGGGCGGCCGTGGCGTCGGTATGCCCGACGGCCACCCGCACCCCGCGGGCCACCAGCAGGTCGACCGCCGCCAGCGCACCGGGCAGCTCCGGGGCCAGGGTCACCATCGCGATGGTGCCCGCCCCCGCGGCGAGCAGTTCGCGCAGTTCACCCAGGTCGGGCTCGCGCAGTGTGGCCGGGTCGTGCGCGCCACGCCGGGCCGGCGACAGGTACGGCCCCTCCAGGTGGATCCCCAGCAGGGTCCCGTCGGCCACCAGGGGTGCCAGCTCACCGACCTGACGCAGCAGCGCGCCGCGCGGCGCCGACACCAGGCTCGCCACGATCGAGGTCACCCCGCGCTGGCGGTGGAAATCCGCTGCCGCGCGGGCCGCGACGCCGCCCTCGTCGAAGCCGGCACCACCGCCGCCGTGGCAGTGGATGTCGACCAGCCCGGGCATGATCCAGCCCCCCGGCGGCGCCCGGACCACGGCTGGGCGGTCGTCGGGCCGGGCCTCTGGTCGGTCGTCTGGCGCCGGGTCTGGCGCAGGCACCGTTGCCGGCAGCACCGCCATGATGCGGGCGTCCTCCACGACCACGGCGCCCGTTGCGGGGCCGGGTGCGGGGTTCTGGTCGGGCGCCGCGGTCATCCCATCGGCCCACCCGAGCAGCCTGCCGACAACGAGTGTCCTCACGCGCGGTGACGCTACCGATCGGCGCAGCGGGCGCTCGTCCCGCCGGCCGAGGCTCAGCAACCGGTTCGGCGGTCGGTCCAGGCGTCGAATCCAGGCTCAGGCGTGGCGGTGTTGCTCGTGCCCGGCGTGCTCGGCGGCCTCGAACTGCAACGTCGAGTGCTCGACGTCGAAGTGACCGGCCAGGCAGTCCTGCAGCTCGTCGAGCAGCTTTGGGACGTGCCCGTCGTAGAAGCACCCGGCGTCGACCACCACATGTCCGGTCAGCACCGGCAGCCCGGTCGCGACCGTCGTGGCGTGCAGGTCGTGTACCGCCTGGACATGCCCGATCCCCACCAGGTGGTCGCGGACCTCGTCCAGGTCCATCCCGGGTGGGGTTGACTCCAACAGCACACTGGTCGTCTCGCGCAGCAGCACCACGGTCCGCGGCACGATCAGCCCGCCGATCAGCAGCGAGGCGATCGCATCGGCCCGGGCGAACCCGGTGGTGGCGATGACCGCCGCCGCGACCAGCACCGCGACTGATCCGAGAGCATCGTTCACCACCTCCAGGAACGCCGCGCGCAGGTTGAGATTGGCTGACCGGCGCGAGGCCAACAGCGTGATCGAGGCCGCGTTGCCGACCAGGCCGACGATCCCGAAGACGATCATCGACCCGGCCGCGACCGGCGGTGGATGCACCAACCGCCGCAGCGCCTCGACCAGCACGACGACCCCGACCACCAGCAGGAGCAGGGCCTGCCCGGCTGCTGCGAGTACCTCCGCGCGGCGGAACCCCCAGGTGCGCCGGGGCGTCGGCGGACGGTCGGCCAGGGTCGCCGCGAACAGCGCCACCCCCAGGCCGGCGGCGTCGGTCAGCATGTGACCGGCGTCGGCAAACAGTGCCAGTGAGCCGGAGAGCAGTGCACCGACCACCTCGGCCAGCAGCACAACCACCGTGATGAGCAGCGTCAGCGCCAGCGCGCGCCGCTGCCCGGGCCCATCGGCGGAGGATGCGTGGGCATGGTCGTGGCCCCGGCCGGTCACGACCCGGCACCTGCCGCGCAGCAGCCCTCGCCACGCCACGCTTCGCGCCCCTCCCGGATCGCGACGCCTGCGATGACCAGGCCGGCCAACGGGTCCGCCCACCACCAGCCGGCGGCGGCGTTGGCCACCAATCCGACCAGCAGCACCGCCGAGAGGTAACTGCACACCAGGGTCTGACGCGAGTCGGCCACCGCGGAGGCGGAACCAAGCTCGCGCCCGGTGCGTCGCTGGGTCAGCGACAGCACCGGCATCACGACCAGCGAAAGCGCTGCCAGCCCGATCCCGATGCGCGACGGTGCGGCGCGACCGCCGGCGGCCAACGCGAGGCTGGCATCGAGGATCAGGTAGGCGGCCAGTAGGTAGAACGACACCGCGGTGATCCGCAGTGCCCGGCTCTCCCGGGCCTCCCGCACCCGGGGACTGCCGGCAGCGAACTGCCAGGCGACGCCTGCCGCGGAGGCGACCTCGATCAGCGAATCCGCACCGAATCCGACCAGCGCGGTGGAGGACGCCGCCGCCCCGGCGGTAATCGCGACCGCCGCCTCCACGACGTTCCAGCCGATTGTGGCGGTCACCAGCAGACGTACCCGCCGGGTCAGGAGGTCGTGGCGTGACCCGGCACCCGGATCGGCGACGGCATCTGCTGCGGAACTCCCCATCCCCCGATGATGACCGCTGCGCCGGGATGCCGACGCAGCACCCGGGCTGGCGGTGCCCGGACCAACGGCGCCCGGGCCGGCGGGCTGACGCCGTCGGCCCGCGGTCGGTCCCGGCGGGTAGCGTCGGGACACGTGCTGGACCTGCGAGCCGTGCGTGCCGACCCAGCGCGGGTCCGCGCCTCCCAGACCGCCCGCGGCGCTGATCCGGATCTGGTCGACTCGCTGCTGAGCGCGGACGAGCGGCGGCGATCGGCGTTGGCAGCCTTCGAGTCCGCGCGCGCCGAACAGAAGGAACTGGGCCGGCACGTCGCCGGTGCCCGGGGTGCCGAACGCGACCAGCTGCTGATCCGCACCCGGGAGCTGGCCCAGCAGGTCCGGCAGCTGCAGGCCGACGCCGACGCCGCCGGGCAGCGCTTCGATGCACTGGCCCGGGCGATCCCCAACGTCGTCGCCGACGGGGTGCCGCCAGGTGGCGAGGACGACTTCGTCGTGCTCCGGGAGGTCGGCACCCCACGCGACTTCGGCACTGAAGGCTTCCTCCCGCGGGACCACCTCAGCCTGGGTGAGGGCCTTTCCGCGATCGACACCGCCCGCGGCGCGAAGGTCTCGGGTGCGCGCTTCGCCTTCCTCACCGGCGTCGGGGCGCTGCTGGACCTGGCGCTGACCAATCTCGCGGTGGCGCGCGGACTGGCGGCCGGTTTCACCCCCGTTGTACCGCCCACGCTGGTTCGCCCGGAGGTGATGGCCGGTACCGGGTTCCTCGGCGAGCATGCGGTCGAGGTGTACCACCTGCCCAGCGACGACCTTTACCTGACGGGCACCTCGGAGGTGGCGTTGGCCGGCTACCACGCCGAGGAGATCCTCGACCTGTCCGATGGCCCCGTCCGCTATGCCGGAATCTCCACCTGCTACCGCCGGGAGGCCGGCTCCTACGGCCGCGACACCTCCGGCATCATCCGGGTGCACCAGTTCAGCAAGGTCGAGATGTTCAGCTATGTCCACGCCGCAGACGCCGAGGCTGAGCACCGGCGGCTGCTCGCCATCGAGGAAGCGATGCTTGCCGATCTCGGACTGCCATACCGGGTCATCGAGACCGCCGCGGGTGACCTCGGAACCTCGGCGGCCCGGAAGTACGACTGCGAGGCCTGGCTGCCGAGCCAGGATCGGTACCGGGAACTGACCTCCACCTCCAACTGCACCACCTTCCAGGCCCGCCGGTTGAACATCCGGGAGCGCACCGAGAGCGGTGCTCTGCACCACGTCGCAACCCTCAACGGGACCCTGTCCACCACCCGGTGGATCGTCGCCCTGCTGGAGAATCACCAGCGCGCAGACGGCTCGGTGGCCGTCCCGGAACCGCTGCGGGGCTACCTGGGCGGGCGCGACGTCCTGGTGCCATCGTGAGCACCGCTCCGGAAACCGATCGGGATCGGAGGTCGGGTCCGGGAGCCGGCCCGCGCCGGCTGCTGGTCGCGCTCGACGTGGACGGGACGATCGTGGACATGTCCGGATCGCTGTCGCCGCGGGTCCGGGCCGCCGTACACGCGGTCCGCGCCGCCGGGCACCATGTCGTCATCGCGACCGGCCGGTCCATCCCCGGCGGCACCGAGATCGCGACCCGCCTGGGCATCGACACCGGCTGGATGGTGCTGTCCAACGGCACCATGACCGTTCGCCTGGACCCCGAACTGCCCGGGGGACTCCAGATCGAGCAGGCCGTCACCTTCGACCCCAACCCGGCCGTCCGACTGCTACGCGAGCTGCTGCCCGGCGCGATGTACGCCGTCGAGCGCCCCGGCGAGGGGTACCTGGTCTCCGGTGACTGGCCGGCCGGCGAACTCGGCGGGACGGTCCACGCGGTCAGCGAGCAGGAGCTGCTCTCCCAGGCGTGCGCCCGGGTCGTGGTCCGGGACCTGATCCGGGGAGTCGAGGAGTTCGAGGCGATCATCGCCCGGGCCGGGCTGCACGGGGTCACCTGGAATGTCGGATGGACCTCCTGGCTCGACATCACCCCCGACGGGGTCAACAAGGCCACCGGACTGGAACCGCTGCGTCAGCAGCTCGGCGTCGACCCGGGCGACACCGTGGCCGTGGGGGACTTCGACAACGACCTGGAGATGCTGCGCTGGGCCGGCCGCGGAGTCGCGATGGGACAGGCGACGCCGAACGTCGTCGCCGCCGCGGACGAGGTGTGCGCGTCGGTCACCGAGGACGGGCTCGCCGACGTTCTGGAATCACTGCTCTCGCCCCGGTGAGGCGACCCGCAGTGCTGCCCCGGCTGGTCGCCCTCGACCTGGACGGCACCCTGCTGCGGTCCGACGGCACGGTCTCGGACCGCTCGGTGGCCAGCTTGCGACTCGCTGAACAGTGTGGCGCGCAGGTGGTCCTGGTCACCGGCCGCCCGCCGCGGTTCGTCGTGCCACTGGCCGCCCGCATCGGGGGGCACGAGACGGCCATCTGCGCCAATGGCGGACTGGTCTGGGACCTCTCGGCCCAGGTCCCGATTGCCGTCAACGCGATCGACCCGTACCTGGTCCGGGCCGTCGCCGGGCGGATCCGCGCCGCTGTCCCCGATGTCCGGTTCGCGCTGGAACAGGTGCGCGGCATCAGCCGGGAACCCGGCTGGCCGACCCTGGACCCCCGTCACGACGACGGCGCCCGCACCGGCCCGCTGGAACAGATCGCCGACGCCCCGGTCGTCAAGCTGCTCATCCGTGGCCCACGCGGAATCGACGCGGACCAGTTCCGCGACGCGGTACGCGGTGCGGTCGGGAATCGGCTGGAACTGACCTGGTCCGTGCCCGCGGGCGTGCCGCTGCTGGAGGCGTCGGCACCCGGCGTGGACAAGGCCGGTGCACTGGCGCGGCTGGCCGACTCGATGGGGATGGTGGCGGCCGACGTGATCGCCTTCGGCGACATGCCCAACGACGTCTCGATGCTGCGCTGGGCCGGGACCGGGGTGGCCATGGGCAATGCCCACCCGGAGCTGATCGCGGTCGCCGACCGGGTCAGCAGCAGCAACGATGCCGACGGGGTCGCCGTCGTCCTGGAGCAGGTGTTCGCCACCGACGGCCCGGCCCGGGTACCGTAGAAACCCGCCACAGGAATCCGGACAGCACCCAGTACACCGGACAGCACCCAGTACAGGAGAGCCCGTCATGCGTGACATCCACCCGGACTACCGCGAGGTCGTCTTCTGGGACACCGCGGCCGGCAAGGGCTTCCTGACCCGGTCGACCCTGAACCCGCCGGGCACCATGACCTGGGAGGACGGCAAGGAGTACCCGGTCGTCCGCGTCGACGTCTCCAGCCTGACCCACCCCTTCTACACCGGGCAGCAGCGCGTGCTGGACACCGCGGGGCGCGTCGAGCAGTTCCGCCGCCGCTACGGCAACCGCCAGCCGGCCAAGTAGATCCACCGGCCGAACCCGGCCGTAGGTCGGGCACGCGGGCCGGCTCAACTGCCGACGTGCCCGATCGACCGGGCAGCCGCTGCGGGATGATCGCAACGTGAAGAAGTTTGCCGTCGCCGTGCTGGGAGGCGCCCTGGCGCTGCTTGGCGTCGCCGCACTCGTGCTTCCCGGCCCCGGATTCGTGCTGATCGCCGCCGGCCTGGCAGTGCTGTCCACCCAATTCGCCTGGGCCAACCGGCCGCCGCGCTACGCCAGGGGAAAGGCCGAGCAGGGCATCGACCAGGTGGCCAACAACAGAGTGCGGGCCTCCTATGCGCTGATCGGTGCGCTGGCCCTGTTGGCCGTCGGCCTCCTGTCGCTCGTCGGAGTCAACATCCCCTACCTGACCGTGCTGTCCGGGATCGTCATCCTGCTCAGCGGCCTGTTTCTACTGGGCACGGTGATCTATGCCAGATCCCCGTCCGGCCGGGTCCGGCAGCGCCGCTCCCGCGCCGGGACCGCCCGGGTCAAGTGAGGCCGGCCCGGCCGACCCCCGCCGGCCCGGCCAACCCCCGCCCACCCGCACGTGCTCACCAGGTGACGGTTCCGCCACTGGCATAGCGCGCCAGCTCCCGCCAGGTGTCCGGGGTGACCGTGCCGGTGACCCGGAGCCCGCGGCGGAACTGGAACGCCGCGAGTTCCTGCCCGGTCAGGTAGGAGGAGCGCGTCGAGGCCGGCTCCCCGCCCAGAACCGATTCCAGCGCCAAGATTGCGCTGCTGCGCTCGCGCAACGAGACGTTGCGGCGGGCGTTGGCGCGCAGTACCGCAAGCACCGGATCGGTGGCCGGCAGCGCGAGCCAGCGTCCACAGCGGTAGGGATTGCGTATCCGGTCGTTGTAGGGGATCGCGAAGTAGTGGCCGGTGACAACACACGGACCACGGTCGGTGACGGTGACGGCGCGTCCGCTGTAGAAGCTCGTCCGGGCGTAGGCACCGTCCCAGGTCAGGGAGATGTGGACGTGGTCGCGGTGGCAGGCGGTCGCGCCGCTGCAGGTGAACGGGCGCCAGCCCCGCTCGGGGGCGTAGGCGCCCCAGATGCGGCCGTCCCACATCACGTACATCACGCCCAGCCGCTTGGCCATCGCGCCGTCCACGGCCGTCAGCCAGAACAGGAAAGTCTCGGCCTGCGCCTTCTGCTGCGGGTTGCTGATGCTGACCTTCCAGTCGAAGGCGCGGCCCTCCAGGTGTTCGCTGACGTGCGATCGACCGATACAGGAGGTCGCGATGCCGTAGCTGCCAGTTCCCGGATAGGTCCGCAGCAGGATGTCCCGCAGCGCTATCGCGCCCGGCTTGGCGACGTTCTGACAGGTCTGTTGCGGCTCATAGGTCGGCTGCACGTCGTAGGCGGCAGGCAATCGGAGGGCCGGACGCGGGGTGCCGGTGCCGCGGACGGGAATCGGCTTCCACGGCACAATCGCGGTCGGGGTCGACTGCCCGTTCGCGCGCTGGGTCGATGTCGACAGCCGGCGCGCCGGGACCGCCAACGCCGCGGCCGCGCCGGCCTCGGCGGGCAGGACGGCCGGGTCCTGGCCATCAGCGGCAGGTTTGACCGCCGTGGTCAGCGGGGTCGCGCCAGCGGGAGTGGCATCGGCGGTTACCGGGACGAGCGCGGTGGCGCACACAGCGGTGGCGCTCACCACAGCCGCGACGGCGACGGTCGCGGCGCGCGCGGAAGCTCGGCGAACCGGACGGATAGCAGAGTTGACAGACACACAGGCCTCCAGGCGCTCACTGGTCGGTGATCGCCGAGAAACTTACGCAAGCAAGGTGTGCTGAAACTGAGCAACCGGGATTCGTCCGACATCTCGAACGTGGACGCGAGCCGACACGCCGCAGGCCGACACGCCGGGAGGTGAACCGGCATGTCGGCAGCGCCCGGATCGCGCGGTCAGTGAATGTGCGCCTTCAGGAAGGCTACGGCGCGGTCCCACGCAATCCGCGCGCTGCCCTGGTCGTAGGTGCCCAACTTGTTCTGCTCGTTGTGGAAGGCGTGCCCGGCGGGGTAGTAGAAAAATTCGACCTCGGCACCGGATTCGGCTCGGATCTGCTGCTCCTGGGCGCGGGCCTGATCGACCGGATAGAAGTCGTCCTGCTCACCGTAATGACCCTGAACCGCCGCCCGCAGACCGGCATAGGTGTCCGGGATCGCCGGGCCGACACCGTAGAAGGGGACGGCCGCCGACACCCGAGCACCCTGCTGGGCGGCCAGCAGGAGCACGAACCCGCCGCCCATGCAGAACCCAATGGTCCCCACGGTGGTGGTGCTGACCTCCGGTCGGGCGATCAGGTAGTCCACCGCCCCGGCCAGGTCCCGCGCGGCCCGCTCCACCGGCAGGTCCTGCGCCAGCTGGCCGGCCTCGTCGGCGTCGTGGGCGACCCTGCCGCCGAACAGGTCCGGTGCCAGCGCAACGAGGCCCTCGCCGGCGAGGCGGTCGGCGATTCCGGCGATGTGGTCGGTCAGGCCCCACCACTCCTGGATGACCACCACGCCGGGACCGCTACCGCTCTCCGGGATGGCCAGATAGCCGTGCGCATCGGAGCCGCTGGAGGCGAAGGTGACGTTCTGACGGGGCTCGTCCTCGGGCATGACAGGTCCTTCCGGAGCGCTCGGGGTGTGACGGCACCGGCTGTGATCCGGCTCACCCCGGCCTCGGTCGGGGTGCGGGCCCATCCTGACCCCTCCGTACCCGCAACCGCGCCCTGGGCCAGGGGGTGCCCAGCCCGACCTGGCCGAGCCGGGGCCGCGAGTTCCGGGTGACCGATACCGTGACGGCGGTGCAGGTCCTGCAGCTGTGGCGTTACCCGATCAAGTCCGTGGGCGGGCAGCCGGTGGAATCCGTGGACGTCGACGGAGCCGGACTGGCTGGTGATCGCCGGTGGGCGCTGGTCGAGGGTTCCGACGGCCAGGTGGGCGCCGACGGCGAGCTGGTCACCGCCCGGCGCGACCCGATACTGCTGGCTGCCAGCGCCGGGATCGTCGATTCCCTGCTGTCCGTGCAGCTTCCGGACGGCAGCGTGGTCGACACAACAGGTGATGACGGGCGGAAGGTCTCCGATGCGTTCTCCCGGCTGCTGGGACGGCCGGTCAGGCTGATCGATTCGGCCGGGGGCCAGCGCCCGCGGCCTCTCACCGAGCCGGGGCCCGGCCCGCCCCATCGCTACGGCCTTCCCGCCCGACCCGGGCTTCCCGACGACCCGGCGCAGGCACGGATATCGCTGCTCGGGCAGGCGACGGTCGGGCGGTGGGACCCGCGCCGGTTCCGGTCCAACCTGCTGGTGTCCGGCGGAGGGGAGGATGGCCTCATCGGGGCCCGGGTCGGTATCGGTTCGGCCGTCCTGCGCGTCAACGCCCCCGTCGCGCGCTGCGTCATGGTGACCCGCGAGCAGCCGGGACTGCCCCGCGATCCCGCCATCCTGCGCGCGGTCAATCGCGACCGGCACGGCACGCTTGCCGTCGGCGCGACCGTGGTCACCGCCGGGCGGATCGCGGTCGGCGACCGCGTCGAGAAGCGCTGAGCGCCCCGGTCTCCGGTCCCGACGGCGCGGGGGCCGGGTCGCGTGGTGCTGCCGACGCCGCTGCGGCCTCGACCAGTTCGCCCACGGCCCGCTTGAGACCGGCGATCAGGACCGCCTGCCCCCGGGCGTCTGCGGGCATGCTCAGCAGCGTGGCCCGGTGGAGCACCGCCCGCTGCCGTGACACGAGCCGCCGGACCTGTTCGTAGACACGCCGACCTTCCGGGGCTGCCGGCACCCGCAGCGCGTCGTCGGGCCAGGCCCGCGAGCCGGCGAAACCCAGTCGACTCACCGCTGCGTGGACAGCCCGCCCGGCTTCGATACCAGCGGTGAGCAGTGCTCCGACCTCGCCGGCGTCACCGGTAAGCTCCGCAGTTCGGCGCTGGATCTCCGTACTGGTGGCGATCTGGCGCGCCCAGATACCCGAGGGTGGCGGATCGGCGACATCCGCGCCACGCTCCCGGCGGTCGCGCCACCACCGCGACATCATGAGACTAGTGCTCTCGAGCAGTGCTCACAGGTACATTCCGCCGCCCTCGGGCTGCTGGGGGACGGCGGCACCGGGCGCCGCGCCGGGCCCACCTGGCACAACACCGGGCGGTAGGGCGCGACGCATCTGCTCCAGCTGGGCCCGGGCGGCCATCTGCTGGGCGAACAGCGCCGTCTGAATGCCGTGGAAGAGCCCCTCCAACCAGCCGACCAGTTGGGCGTGCGAGATCCGCAACTCGGCGTCAGTGGGGGTTTCGTCCTCGGCGAACGGCAGCGTCAACCGGTCCAACTCCTCGACCAGTTCCGGAGCCAGGCCGGTTTTGAGTTCCCGCACCGAGGAGGCATGGATCTCCGCCAGCCGCCGCCTGCTCGCATCGTCCAATGGAGCCGACTTCACCTCGTCCAGCAGCTGTTTAACCATGCTGCCGATCCGCATCACCTTGGCCGGTTCCTCGACCTGCCCGGCGGGATTCTGCTCGTCCGCGCCCTCGCCGGTCGGTACCGAGGTCGCCATCCCGTTGGCGGTCACGACCATCACGTGCGGCCGCTCCGGCGCGCCACCGCCAGCGGAGGCACCCTCGTGGGTCTGGTTGGGCTGCTCGGTCATCGCTCGCTCTCCTGTCAGGTCAGGTCAGGTCAGGTCGTGTCGGGGTCAGGGCGCAGCGTCGGCGCCGCGTTGACGGCCGACGCCCTCACGCGTGGCCGGATACCCCAACCGGGACGTAGGGCTGCTCCAGTTCGGCGATGTCCGCCTCGCTGAGCTGCAGCTCCAGCGCGCCCACCGCGTCGGGCAGGTGGTGCGACTTGGATGCGCCGATGACCGGAGCGGTGATCTCCGGCTTGTTCAGCAGCCAGGCCAGCGCCACCTGCGCCGGGGTCGCGTCGTAGCGCGCTGCCACCACGGCCACCGCGTCGACGATCCGCTTCTCGGCCTCGTCGTCGCGGTACCAGCTGGCGATCTGCTGATCGGTGCCCACTCGGGTGGTACCCGCCGAACGCGATCCGGCCAGCACGCCACGGGCCAGCGGGGACCACGGGGTCAGTCCGATGCCCTGCTCCCGGCAGAGCGGGTTCATCTCCCGCTCCTCCTCCCGGTAGATCAGGTTGTAGTGGTTCTGCATGGACACGAACCGGGCCCACCCGTTGGCCTGCTGCAGATCCAGCAGGTGCTGGAACTGGTAGGCCCGCATCGAGCTGGCCCCGAGGTAGCGGACCTTTCCCGAGCGCACCACCGTGTCCAACGCGTCCAACGTCTCCTCGACCGGGGTGTTCGGGTCGAAGCGGTGGATCACGTAGAGGTCGATGTAGTCCGTACCGAGCCGGCGCAGACTGGCGTCCACCCCCGAGAGGATGTGCGCCCGGGACAGCCCCCGGTCGTTGGGCCCCTCGCCCATCGGATTGAAGACCTTGGTGGCGAGCACGTAGTCCTCGCGGCGCTCGGTGAAATCGCGCAGCGCCCGGCCGGTGACCTCCTCGCTGCGCCCCAGCGAATACATGTCCGCGGTGTCGAAGAACGTGATTCCGGCCTCCAGTGCCCGCCGGATGAACGGCCGGCTGGCGTCCTCGTCCAACACCCAGTCCCGCCAATCCGGGCTCCCGTATGTCATGCAGCCCAGACACAGCCGCGACACGTTCAGCCCGCTCTGACCCAATCGCACCTGTTCCATGCGCCCAACCCTGGCACCGACGCTGCCGGCGCGCCCGGCCGGTCCCGAACGCGTCACCCGCGCCGAATGGGCGCCGGGACCGGTTTACGCGGACACGGGCGTACCGCGAACGGTCCGAGGGCGGGTTGCGATGCCCGCCGCGAGGTGCCGGCAGTACACCAGTGCTCGCACCCGGGCGCCGCTGTCCACAGCTGCTAAGCCGGCGCCCGGCCCCAGGTAGGTCGCCGGGCCCGATCCGGTGGCCGTTGTCGACAGGATCGGGCGGTCGGGCCCACCCGGGCGACCCCGCGGGCGAGGGTCCCGGGACGGACGTGGGTCGAGTGGTCTCGCTGGCCGGCGGCGAGTGCCGCTGGTCCCAGCTGCGCGATGAGGGGGTCAGCCGCCGAGAGATCGCGGCGGCCGTCCGGCAAGGCCGGCTGATCAGCACGGGTACCGGCGGATACTCGTTGCCGGACGCTCCCCCGGCGACGGTGGCGGCGGTACGGACAAGCTCGACCCTGGCATGCATGTCGGCACTGGAGCACCGAGGGATGAGCCTGCTGCTGCCCCCCGACCGGCCGCACCTGGAGTCCCCCCGGTACCGCACTGACGGGGGAATCGTCTGCCATCGCGGTCGCTGCTGGGACTCGATCGCGGTCAGCCCGGAGCGGGCGCTGGCCCAGCTCGGGGTGTGCCGGCCGCCGGTGGAGGTGTTGGTCGCGTTGGACGCCGCCGCCCGGACCGGCCTGGTGGAGATCCCCGCCGTGCTCCCACTCCCGTTCCCGGAACCGCATCGGGCTGCTGTGGGCGTTGCATCACCTGGACGCGCGAGCGGAGTCAGTGATCGAGTCGGCGTTGCGTGCCCACCTGATACGGGCCGGGGTCGAGGGCATCGAGCTGCAGGTCGAGCTGCCGGATGTCGGTCGGGTGGACCTGCTGATCGACGGCTGGCTGGTGGTGGAGGCCGATGGGTTCGAGAACCACAGCAGGCGTGCCGGCTATCGCAACGACCGCCGCCGCGGGGTGTCGGGGGTGGTCCAGGGCTGGGTGACGCTCCGGTTCAGCTACGAGGACATCAAGCAGCGGTCGGAGCAGGTCGTCGAGGCCGTCATCGCCACCCTGGCGCGCCACCGGGGCGGGCGATTCCGGACCGCCACACGCCGTCGCTGAGCTCCTGCTTGCCCGCCGGGCCGCTGATCTGACCGACCGGGGTCCGCCCGCCCGCCCGCCCGCCCGCCCGCAGCGGACACTGCCGTACTCCGGAGGCCACCGCTGCCTCGCGAGATTGCCGGTGAAGCTGGTTCGGAGTACCCCAGCGCCCGCGCCGCGTCTCGCCCGCGCCGACGGGCATGGCGGAGGGCGGACCGGCCGACCTCGGTAGCGTCAGGGCAATGACGACCGACCTCGCGCCCGATGCTGACCAGACCGGCTTCGACATCTCCCGGGTACGGGCGCAGTTCCCGGCCCTGGCCAGCGGGACCGCGTTCCTGGACGGTGCTGCCGGCACTCAGACGCCCCGCTCGGTCATCGCCGCGATCGTCGACGCCTACACCGGCGGGCTGAGCAACCACGGTGGGGCCTTCGCGGCCAGCCGGCGTGCCGACGCGATCGTCGACGCTGCCCGGCAGGCGGTCGCCGATCTGGTCGGGGGGGTGCCGGAGGGCGTCGTGTTCGGTCCCAGCGCCACCGCCCTGACCTACCGGCTGGCCGCGCCGCTGTCCGCGGAGTGGGGGCCGGGGGACAACATCGTGCTCAGCCGCCTGGACCACGACGCCGACGTGCGCCCGTGGGTGCAGGCGGCCCATCGCAGCGGCACCCAGATCCGCTGGATCGACCCGGTCCGCCCGAGCCTGGAACTGTCGGTGGAGCAGGTGGCCCTGACCGTGGACAGCGACACCAAGCTGGTCGCGGTCACCGCCGCGAGCAATGTCGTGGGCACCCGGCCGGACCTGTCCCCGATCACCGCCCTGGCCCACGGGGTGGGGGCGCTGACCTGGATCGACGGGGTGCACGCGACCCCGCACACCCCCGTCGACGTGGTCCGCTGGGGCGCCGACTGCTACGTGACCAGCGCCTATAAGTGGTGCGGACCCCACGTGGCCGCCGTGGTCGCGGCGCCGCAGCTGCTGGAGCGACTGCACCCGGACAAGCTGGCGTCCAGTTCCGACGCGGTACCGGAGCGGTTCGAGCTGGGCACCCTGCCATTCGCAGACCTCGCCGGGGTGAGCGCCGCGGTGGACCATCTGGCCGCCTTCGAGGACCTGGCCGCCGGCACCCCGCGACAGGTGGCAGAGGGCGTTCCGGTGGTCCGTCGGGAGAAGCTGCGCAGCTCGATGGCCGCGGTGGAGGCCTACGAGACCGAGCTATTTGGGCGGCTGCTGGACGGACTCGGCCGCCTGCGTCGGGTGCACACCATCGGGTCGGCGGGCTCGCGGACCCCCACCGCCTGGTTCACCGTCGACGGGTACTCGCCGGAGCAGGTATCGGCGGCATGCGCGCAGGCTGACGTGGCGGTCTGGGACGGGCACAACTATGCCTGGGAGCTGGCCGGGGTGCTCGGGATCCGCGACCACGGGTCGGCCGTGCGCGCCAGCCTGGTGCACTACACCGACGCGGATGATGTGGACCGGCTGTTGGCGGTGCTGGCCGACCTGACCCGCTGACGGCCCGCTGCCCGCCTCGAGGTCGGAGACGGGGGGCGCTCTCAGAGCGTGAGGACGACCTTTCCGACGACCTCGCCGGCCGCCAGCGCTCGGTGGGCAGCGGCGGCCTCGGACATCGGGACCTGCTGGCCGATGACCGGGCGGTAGCGACCGTCGGCAATCATCGGGGCGACCGACTCGGCGACGGCGGCCACGATGGCGGCCTTCTGTCCGACCGGACGGGCCCGCAGGCTGGTCGCCAGCACCGCGGCCCGTTTGCGCAGCAGCCGGCCCAGGTCCAGCTCACCCGTCGGCCCGCCCTGAAAGCCGATGCAGACCAGTCGGCCCTCCGTGGCCAGCACCTCGATGTTGCGCTGCAGGTAGGGGCCACCCACCACGTCGAGCACCACATCCGCGCCGGCCCCGTCGGTCGCCTCCCGGACCGCAGCGACCCAGTCCTGCGTGCGGTAGTCCACCGCCAGCTCGGCACCCAGTTCGCGGCTGCGGGTGACCTTGTCGGCACTCCCGGCGGTGGCGAATACCCGGGATCCGGTCACCCGGGCCAGTCCGATGGCCGTCGTCCCGATCCCGGAGGTTCCGCCGTGCACCAGCAGCGTCTGACCCGGCTGCAGGTGGGCCAGCAGGTACACGTTCGACCAGACGGTGCACGCGGTTTCCATCAGTCCGCCGGCCCCGGCGTCGTCCAGCCCGTCGGGAACGGCCATCACCTGCCCGGCCGGGACGGCGACCCGCTCCGCGTACCCGCCGCCGGAGAGCAGTGCGCACACCCGATCCCCCACCGACCAGCCGGTCACCTCCGGGCCCAGTTCGGCGACGGTTCCCGTGCACTCCAGCCCGAGGATCGGCGACGTTCCGGGCGGCGGCGGGTAGTTGCCTTCGCGCTGCATCAGGTCGGCCCGGTTCACCCCGGCCGCGCTGACCTGGACGACCAGCTCACCAGGGCCGGGTTCGGGATCGGGCACCTGACTCCAGCTCAGCTGTTCCGGGCCACCGGGGGACTGGACGAGGACGGCATGCACCGGCCCGACCCTAGGACCCGGTCAAGCGGCGAGGGGCGGGCTTGATGGGTACACCCCGCGGCGACCGCGCGTACGGTCGCAAAGATGTCCGACGTCGCCGCGGTCGACGAACTGGGTCGTGCCCTGGGAGTCCCCGGTCGGGACCCGCTCGCCGCCTCCCGCACCCCCGACGACCCGGCCATCGACGTGCTCTGCGCCGGCACCGTCTTCTACGACCTGGTGTTCACCGGCCTGGACGGTCCGCCCGAACCCGGCCAGGAACGCTGGACCGCCGGGATGGGCTGCTCGCCGGGCGGGGTCGCAAACCTTGCCGTGGCGCTGCGACGACTGGGGCTGCGGACCAGTATGGCGGCCTGCTTCAGCCGGGACCAGTACGGCGACTACTGCTGGGACACCCTGTGTGCACAGGAGGGTGTGGACCTGACCCGGTCCCGACGCTGTCCCGGCTGGCATTCCCCGGTCACGGTGTCCATGGCCTACGACGGGGATCGGGCGCTGGTCACCCACGGCCACCAGCCCGCCCTGGATGCCGACCGCCTGCTCGCCGACCCACCGCGGGCCCGCGCCGCCGTGGTGTCGCTGGGTGATGAGCCGACCGGCTGGGCGCGGACCGCGGCCGCCACCGGAACGCTGGTGCTGGCCGATGTCGGATGGGATCCCTCGGGCCGCTGGTCCCCGCAGGTGCTGGAGGAGCTGGACTACTGCCACGCCTTCCTGCCCAATGACGCCGAGGCGATGCACTACACCCGTACCGATAATCCGCGAGCAGCGCTCTCCCGCCTCGCCGAGCACGTCCCGGTCGCGGTGGTGACCCGCGGGTCGCAGGGCGCGGTCGCCATCGACCAGACGACCGGGGAGGTGGTCGAGGTCCCGGGAGTTCCGGTCGCGGCGCTGGACACCACTGGTGCCGGTGACGTGTTCCTGGCAGGGTTCACCACCGCGACGCTGGCGGGCTGGCCGCTGGTCCACCGGGTGCGATTTGCGACCCTGACGGCCGCGTTGGCGGTGCGGCACTTCGGTGGCTCGCTGTCCGCGCCGGGCTGGGCCGACGTCGAGCAGTGGTGGCGCTCGGTCAGCCTGGCCGCGCGCCGCGATCCGGGGGCGGCGCAGCTCGCCGACGCCTTCGCCTTTTTGCCTGGAGTCGTGCCCCCTCCGGGCCCGGACGAACGGCAGCCCCGCCGGGCCAGCGTCACCATCGGCTTCGACGAGGCCGACCGGCCCTGACCGATTCTGCGCTTGAGTGGTCCTGCGCTTGAGTGGAGTCCCGGGTCCGCCTGGCGGACCCCAGCTTCCACTCAACGCGGCAACGGGTCGGTCGCAAACAGCGGGTCGGGAACAGTGGCCGAGCCCCGGGTCTTGCGATGGGGCGAGACCAGTACCGCTCGACAATCAGGTACCGCCCCACGATCAAGAGGAGCCGCATGCGCGCGACCGTCATCCACGGCCCGAGAGACATTCGCCTGGAGCAGGTGCCCGACCCGAGCATCCGTCGTCCCACCGACGCCATCGTGCGGGTCGTCGCCTCCTGCGTCTGCGGCTCGGACCTGTGGCCCTACCGCGGCATCCAGCAGGTCCGGCAGCCGCATCCGATGGGCCATGAGTTCGTCGGCATCGTGGAGCAGACCGGCCCGGACGTCACGACCCTGACCGCCGGCGACTTCGTCATCACCCCATGGGCGATCTCGGACAACACCTGCGTGAACTGCCGCAACGGGATCCAGACCAGCTGCCTGCACGGTGACGCCTACGGCTACCCGGACTCCGACGGCGTCATCGTCGACGGCGGCCAGAGCGAGTATGTGCGGGTCCCGCTGGCCGACGGAACCCTGGTCGCGACCGCCGAGCAGCCGGACGAGCAGCTGATCCCCCACCTGTTGGCGCTCTCGGACGTGATGGCGACCGGGCATCATGCGGCCGTCTCGGCGCGGGTCCGGGCCGGCAGCACCGTGGTCGTGGTCGGCGACGGTGCGGTGGGGCTGAGCGCGGTGCTGGCGGCCAAGCGGCTGGGTGGGGAACGGATCGTGGCGATGTCCCGCCACGCCGACCGCCAGCAGCTGGCACGGGAGTTCGGTGCCACCGACATCGTCGCCGAACGAGGGGAGGAGGGGATCGCGAAGGTGCGGGAGCTGTTCGACGGGATCGGTGCCGACTGTGTGTTAGAGGCCGTCGGAACCAAGCAGTCGATGGAGCAGGCGTTGGCCACGGCCCGCCCCGGTGGGTTTGTCGGCTACGTCGGCGTGCCCTCCGGTGGGCCGGAGCTGCCCATCGGGCCGATGTACTCCAACAACATCAACGTGGCCGGCGGGGCCGCTCCGGTGCGGGCCTACCTGCCCGAGCTGCTCGTTGACGTGCTGGACGGGACCATCGAGCCGGGCCGGGTGTTCGACCGCGAACTGCCGTTGGAGCGGGTGGCCGAGGCGTACGCGGGGATGGATGAGCGCCGTTCGATCAAGACGCTGCTGCGCCCGTGACCGGCGCAGTCAGCGATGCGCGGCCGGGTGCCGGACCGGACTCCGCTGGACCGGGCTCGGCCCGACTGGACTCTGCTGGGCTGCGGGCCTTGCAGAAGCCGCTCAAGGACGCCTACCGGGCCGATCCGGACAGCGCCCGGGTCCCGGCGCGGGCGGTCGCCGTGCTGGACCCGGACTCGCTCGCCGTCACCGTGGCGCCGACCGCCGGCCAGCCGGGCCCCACGCTCGCCGGGCCGCACCCGGCGGCGGGGGGCGACGGTGCAGCGGCCTGCTCGGCGGACATGTTGTGCCAGGCGTTGGCGGCGTGCACCGGGGTCACCCTGTCCAGCGTCGCGACCGCGATGGGCGTGCGGCTGCGCGACGCCCGGGTGGTCGTCGACGGGACCTGGGATGCCCGCGGCACCCTCGGGGTCAGCCGGGACGTCCCGGTCGGGCTCGGCGAGGTCACCGTCACCCTGTCCTTCAGCGCCGACAACGCCGAGCCCGCGACGCTGGACCGCCTTGTCGAGCTGACCGAGCGCTACTGCGTGATCGCCCAGACGCTGACCACGCCACCGAGGCTGACCGTGCGACGGGGCCCGCCGTGAGTCGGGCCGGGAGCGCCGCGTCCGCCACCTCAGGCATATGACGGTCCGGAGACGTCTGCGCGCTACCGCTGCCCGCCGCTGACCCATACCGCTAGCGTCGATCACGACCGGGCCGGGATGGGTTAACCGCCCGGACGGCGGGGGCGGACCGACGGGGAGCCGGCACGGATGAGCAGCACGCCGATCGCTGACCATGCGCTGCTGTCCGACCGGCACTCCGCGGCCCTGGTCACCCGGGACGGCTCCGTGGACTGGCTGTCGTTCCCCCGCTTCGACAGCCCTGCGGTCTTCGCCAGGCTGCTTGACGACGACGCCGGACACTGGTCGATCCGCCCGTGCGGGCACGCGCAGGTGTCCCGGGCCTACCTGGAGCGCTCGCTGGTGCTGCAGACCACCTTCGCCACCGAGGGCGGTGTTCTGACGCTCACCGATGCCCTCGCGGTCGGCCCGGACAATCACGGGCACGACCTCGGGCTCGACGCGCCGCACTGCCTGCTGCGCCGGGTCGAGTGCACCGCCGGTGAGGTGGAGCTGGACCTCGAGTACGCCCCCCGCCCGGAGTACGGGCTCATCCAGCCGCTGCTCTCCGCCGTCCCCGGCGGTCTGACCGCACGCGGCGGCGCGGAGTGGCTGGTGCTGAGCTGCCCGGTGGAGCTCGCGGTTCGTCACGGCACCGCCCGCGCCACGCTGCACCTCACAGCGGGTGAGAGCCGATGTTTCGCGCTGCACCGCTCGACCATCGGCGGGGAGCCGGCCCGGATCTGGGCGCAGTCGGACATCGTTGAACGCCTGGCGGAGACCACCCGGGCGTGGCGGTCCTGGTCGCAGCTGCACCAGTCCTACGAGGGGCCGTGGGCCGAACTGGTGCACCACTCCGGGCGGGTGCTGCAGGCGCTGTCCTATCAGCCAACGGGTGCTGTCGTCGCTGCGGCGACCACGTCGCTGCCCGAGACCGAGGGCGGTGAACGGAACTGGGACTACCGCTACACCTGGGTGCGTGACGCCAGCCTCACCATGGAGGCGCTGTGGGTGGCCGCGTGCCCGGACGAGGCCGAGGACTTCTTCGGGTTCGTGACGACGGCGGCCGCGAGTTCCGTGGTACACCGGCGGTTGCCGCTGCAGATCATGTTCGGCGTCGGCGGCGAGCGGGATCTGCCCGAGCGGACACTGGACCACCTCGCGGGCTGGCGCGGCAGCTCGCCGGTCCGGGTGGGCAACGCGGCGTGGAGCCAGCAGCAGGTCGATGTCTACGGGGAGCTGATGGGTGCCGCCCATCGCCTGACCGACCAGCTGGGGGAGCTCGACGGGGACACCCGGGGTTTCCTCACCGCCGTCGCCGACACCGCCGCCAGCTGTTGGGAGCAGCCGGACCAGGGGATCTGGGAGATCCGGGGTGCTCCCCGGCACTTCGTCTACTCCAAGCTCATGTGCTGGGTCGCGCTGGACCGGGCCATTGCGCTCGCGGACCGGCTCGGGGCACAGGAGCGGGTCCCGTCCTGGCGGCGGACCCGCGACGAGATCCACGCCACGGTGTTGCGCGAGGGGTGGAACGAGCGCGTTGGGGCCTTCACCCAGTCCTTCGGCAGTGACGCCCTGGACGCGTCGAGTCTGGTGCTCGCGCTGGTCGGCTTCCTGCCGCCGACCGACCCCCGGATCCTCGCCACCGTGGAAGCGGTGGAGCAGCGGCTGACCGACGAGCGCGGACTGGTGTACCGCTACCGCGCCGGGGCTGGGGCCGACGGGAACGGGGCCGACGGGGACGGGAACGGGGCCGACGGGGACGGCCTGACCGGGAAGGAAGGCACCTTCCTGTTGTGCACCTTCTGGTTGGCCCAGGCCAACGCCCTGCTCGGTCGGGTCGACCGGGCCCGGGCCACCTTCGAGCATGCGATCGCCTACGCCAATGACCTCGGACTGCTCGCCGAGCAGGTGGCGTCGGGCTCCGGGGAGCTGCTGGGTAACTTCCCGCAGGCGTTCAGCCATGTCGGACTGGTGAACGCGGCCTACGCGATCTCCTGCGCGCAGGATCGTCTGGACTGACGGCCGGGGGGCGGCCCCGGCCTGGCCGGGTGACCTCCGGCTGGGTGCCCATTGCCCCGCATGAGCGCAGAATTCCCCGTGTGGGCGGCAGACTCCCCGGCATGGATGCACGTACCGGAAACCACCGCGCTGGCCCGTCCCGCGGGGACGGTGAGACGGCCCCGCCGCGGATCCGGGCGTTCCAGCTCCCAGCGCTGGTCGACGAGGCGCCGGGAAGCCTGGCCTCGGGTGCCAGCGCCGACGGAGCCCGGTTCCACGATGTGGACCTGACCGGCCGGTCGCTGCGCGGGCTGACGCTGCGCGAATGCGAGATCGCCGGCGGCACGCTGTCCGAAGCGGACCTGACCGGCGCCCGATTCTCCGGGTGTGTGCTGTCCGGGCTGGATTCCACCGCGCTACGCGCGCCGCGGTCCAGTTGGCGCGAGGTCCTGCTGCAAACCAGCCGCACCGGCGCGGCCGACCTCTATGACAGCGTGTTGGACAGTGTCGTCATCCGGGGCTGCCGGCTCGGTTTCGTCAACCTGCGAAACGCCGATCTCAGCGATGTCCAGTTCGAGGACTGTGTCATCGACGAACTCGACCTCGGCGGCGCGCGGGCGAGCAGAGTTGCCCTGATGTCCTGCGTAATCCGCTCACTGACACTGCGGGGCGCGACGCTGGCCGAACTCGACCTGCGCCGCGCCACCCTCGGCGCGCTGGACGATCCGAGCGCACTGAGCGGTGCGACGGTGAGCAATGCTCAGCTGGTAGAACTCGCCCCGTTGTTCGCCGCGCACCACCGCATCAGCGTCGACACCTGATCCGATATGTCAGTAGCGACGCAGCGTTGGGTCGGTGAGCGCCGGTGGGGCATAGCCGGCGTCGGCGTCGGAGAAGTTGGTTCCGGGAGCAACGATCTCATCGATCCGGTCCAGGGTCGCGGTGTCCAGCGTGATGTCCGGAATCCCCAACTGGGACTCCAACTGCTCCATCGTCCGCGGCCCGATGATCGGTGACGTAACCGCAGGGTGAGCGAGGGTGAAGGCGACGGCCAACTCGACCAGCGAGAGATCGATGCTCTCCGCGAGAGCGCTGAACTCGTCGACGGCCGCCAACTTCCGCTGGTTGGCCGGGTCGTCCATGTCGTAGCGGGCGGGCAGCCGGTCCGCCCGGCGACTGGTGTTGTCCTTGCCCTTGCCGAACTTCCCCGACAGCCAACCGCCGGCCAACGGGCTCCACGGGATCACGCCCATGCCGTACTGCGCACAGACCGGCAACAGCTCCCGTTCGACGCCGCGCACCAACATCGAGTAGGGCGGCTGCTCGGTGCGGAAGAACTCCCGCCCACGCCGCTCGGCGGTCCAGCGGGCGTTGACGATCTCCGACGCCGGAAAGGTGGAGCACCCGAAGTAGCGGATCTTGCCGGCCCGCTGCAGGTCGCTGAGCACGCCCAGGGTGTCGTCGATGTCGGTTTCCGGGCTGGGTCGGTGGATCTGGTAGAGGTCGATGTGGTCGGTCTGCAGCCGACGCAGGCTGTGCTCGACCTCGGCGGTCACCCAGCGGCGGGAGTTGCCCTGCTCGTTGGGGTCCTTACCCATCCCGCCATGCACCTTGGTGGCCAGCACCACCGAGTCCCGCCGGCCGCCCGCCAGGGCCTTGCCGACAATCGTCTCGGACTCCCCGCCGCTGTAGACGTCGGCGGTGTCGATGAAGTTGATGCCGGCGTCCAGCGCGCGGTGGATGATCCGGACGGAGTCGTCATGGTCGGTGTTGCCCCAGGCGCCGAACATCATCGCCCCGAGGCAGAGCGGGCTGACCTGTACGCCGGTACTTCCCAGTGGTCGATAGTCCATACGACAACGCTAGCGCTCCCGACCCGCCCCGCCTGTCGGAGACGTTCCAAGGCCAAAGCCAGCCGCAGTCAGCCGCGGTCAGCGGAGATCGGCCGGGGTCAGCCGGGGTCGAGGCGCGGCAATGGCTCCCCGGCGACCAGTCGTTGCACCGCCGCGCCGAGCCAGGCCGCCACGCTCTCGGCGTCCCCGCGCGCCACCGGGCCGCTGTTCAGCACGTATCGCTGCATCACCACGCCCATGATCAGCGCCCCGACGGCGGCCGCCCGTTCCGGCCCGTCCGCCACCCCCAGGTGCGCCACCAGCGGCTCGGCGGCCTGGTCCCGGAAGTACGCGGCCGTGCGAGCCGCGATCACCGGATCGCCGGAGGACGCGCGCAGCATCATCAGCAGCGGGTCATCGCCGGAGCGGCCCTCCCAGCGCGCCACCACGTGGGTTCCGATCCGCGCTCCCAGGGTCGCCAGCTCGCCGGGCAGGGCCTCGCGGACCCGGAGGTCGGCGTCGCTGGCCACGTCGAACAGGCCCTGCTTGCCCCCGAAGTACCGCGTGATCAGGTTGGGTGCGACGCCGGTATCGGCCGCGATGGCCCGCACGGTTGCGCCGGCGAACCCGTGCTGGGTGAAGTGGGCCCGGGCGGTGGCGAGGATCCGCGCCCGGGTCCGCGCGGCGTCGCGTCGGGGGTGCTGCACCCCCCCGAGTGTACGGGCGCACACATCGGCGGCTACGGTTCAGCTCGCAAGGTGGCCAGTCGTACACATCGGGGTGCCGGCCAGCACTTGCCCGTACCACGACCGTCGACAGCCGGGAGAACCATGACCGACACGCAGGCCGATTCCTCGCTGTGCACCGCCGAACCCCACCCCGGCACCGACGGTGCACCCGGCCGCCACCGGGCCAACCGAGGCGAGGACAGCCCACAGCCGGACGCCGCGAAGCCAGACGACGGAAACAGGTGGTGGACCCTGGTCACCGTCTGCCTGGGCACGTTCATGCTGTTGTTGGACGTCACGATCGTCAACGTGGCACTCCCGGACATCCAGCGGTCGTTGGGATCCAGCTTCTCCTCACTGCAGTGGGTGGTCGACGCCTATGCACTGACCCTGGCTGCGCTGCTGCTGACCGCCGGCAGCCTGGCCGACACCTACGGGCGCCGCAAGCTGTTCCTGATCGGGCTGGCGCTGTTCAGCTCGGCCTCGCTGCTGTGCGGGCTGGCCGTTGACACCCTGATGCTGCAGCTCTCGCGCGGCCTGCAGGGCGTCGGCGGCGCGATCATGTTCTCGGTGTCGCTGGCGCTGCTGGCCAATGCGTTCTCCGGAAAGGACCGCGGCACGGCGTTCGGGATCTGGGGCGCGATCACGGGTCTGGCGGTGGCGATCGGGCCGCTGCTCGGCGGGTGGCTGACCTCAACGTTGAGCTGGCAGTGGATCTTCTACGTCAACCTGCCGATCGGCATCGTGGCGATTGCCATCGGTGCCAGGCGGGTCGCCGAATCGCGGGCACCGCACGCGCGTCGCCCGGATTGGCCCGGCTTCGCGGTGTTCACGGTTGCGCTCGGGGCCCTGGTGTACGGGCTCATCGAGTCCAACCAGCGCTCGTTCACCGACCTGTTGGTCCTGGGCTGCTTCGCGGTGGCCCTCGTGCTGCTGGCCGTCTTCGTGGCGATCGAGCTGAAGTCGAAGCACGCGATGTTCGACTTGTCACTGTTCCGGCTGCCGACCTTCAGCGGTGGCGCGATCGCGGCCTTCGGGGTCAGCGCGTCGATCTTCGCGCTCCTGCTCTACCTGGTGCTCTACCTACAGAACGTGTTGGGATATTCGGCCCTGCAGACCGGCGTCCGGCTGCTGCTGCTCTCCGCCGGGATCCTGGTCACATCCGCGGTGGCCGGGCGGTTGTCCAGCAGGGTTCCGGTGCGGCTGCTGATCGGCCCCGGGCTGATGCTGGTCGGGATCGGGCTGCTGCTCATGCGCGGGCTGGACGCGTCCTCGTCGTGGACCCACCTGATCGCCGGGCTGCTGGTGGCCGGGGTCGGGGTGGGCATGGTCAACCCGCCCCTGGCCTCCACCGCGGTCGGCGTGGTCGAACCGCAGCGGGCCGGGATGGCGTCCGGGATCAACTCCACCTTCCGTCAGGTCGGGATCGCGACCGGGATCGCACTGCTGGGGACCCTGTTCTCCAGCCGGCTCAGTGCGGAGGTCACCTCCCGGGTTTCCTCGATCCCCGCGCTGAACGGGCAGGGCCAGCGGATCGCCGACGGACTGCAGGGCGGGCAGTTGGGGCGCATCCTCGCGAACTTGCCCGATGCCCTCCGCGGGCAGGTGGCCATGGTCGCCCGGGGCGCCTTCACCGCCGGGTTGAACCGGATCCTGCTGGTCGCGGCGATCATCGCGCTGGCTTCGGGGGTCGCCGCACTGGCCCTGATCCGAAGCAAGGACTTCGCCCGGCAGTCCGGGAACGGATGAACAGTGCTCTGGGATGGCCTCGGTGAGCGGTGCTCCGGTCCGCATGCCGGGTACCCGCGTACCGGCTACCCGCATGCCCGGCGCCCCCGTGCTCGCCGGGTTGTTGGCCACCTCGGGAACCGCCCACCTGGTCACCCCGTGGGTGTTCGACGCGATCGTCCCGCGACTGTTGCCCGGCCCGGTCCGTGGGTGGACGACGGCGTCCGGCATCGCTGAGCTGGCCGTGGCCGGGGCGGTGCTGGCGCCTGCCACCCGACGGGCCGGTGCCGGGGTGGCGGCCCTGCTGTTCGTGGCGGTGTTCCCGGCCAATGTGCAGATGGCCCTGGACGCCTTCGGCCCGGACGGGTCGCGGGGACGCCGTGCCGTGGGGGTTGCCCGGCTGCCCATGCAGGTCCCGTTGGTGATGTGGGCGCTGCGGATCCGGCGCGCAGCTGCCTGATCTTTCGGCGCACTGCCCCCGATCGGCCCGCGCACAGGTTTCCCGCGGCGCGGTCCGGTCGCGGGCGGACACTGGTGTACTCCGGGCGGGTGATCGCCGCGGCGCCGCGGTTGCGGGAGGTCTTTCGGAGTACGCCAGCGCACGCCAGCGTGTGAACCCGACGCAGGTTCGAACTGGGGCAGCATGGCCGGCGTGCAGCTCACCGGCTCCCAGGTGGCTCGGCGCTACCACGACGACGTTGTCGGGCCGCTGATCAGGCAGCGCTGGCCGCGGCTTGCCTACGCGGCGGGGCGCCTCGGCAGCGGTTCGGATGTTCTGGGCCTTGACGACGCGATCTCTCAGGACCACGACTGGGGACTGCGGCTGACGCTGCTGGTCGAGGACGCTGCGGTCCGGGCGGTCGACGAGGGACTGCAGGACGGGTTGCCCGAGACCTTCCTCGGGCTGCCGACGAGGTTCGCCACCACGTGGGACCCGGTCGTGGCCCACCGCGTCGAGGTCGCCAGCCCGGATGAATTCGCAGCGTCCCGGCTGGGTATCGCGACCGATCGGGACTGGGATGGCGCCGACTGGCTGTCGGTCACCGGGCAGTCCGTGCTGGAGGTCACCGCCGGGCCGGTGTTCACCGACGAGCCAGGCCGACTGACCGCGATCCGCCGGCGGCTGAGCTGGTACCCCGGGCAGGTGTGGCGCTACGTCGTGGCGGCCGACTGGGTCCGGATCGGCGAGGAGCTGCCGCTGCTGGGCCGGGCCGGTCAGCGGGGCGATGACCTGGGATGTGCCGTCATCGCCGCCCGACTGGTGGGGATCGCGATGCATCTGGGGTTCCTGGTGGAGCGGCGCTGGCCGCCCTATCCGAAGTGGCTCGGGACCGGGTTCGCCGGCCTACCGCGGGCGGGTGCTGCCGGGCCGTCGCTGCGGCAGACGATGCGGAGCGCGGCGACGCCGGATCCGGAGGGGCCGGGCTCGCACGGCGATCCATCGTGGCTTCGGGCCCAGTCTGCGTTCGGCGACGCGCTGGCCGTGTTGTTGGACGCGCAACGGCGGGTCGGGTTGCCGACGCCGGCGGCCCCGACCGAACCGTTCTGGGACCGTCCGTTCCGCAGCCTCCCGTCCGCGGTCGCGGACTCTCTGCGCGCGGACATCACCGATCCGCTGTTGCTGTCGTTGCCGGCCGGGCTGGGTTCGGTCGAGCAGTGGGTGGACAACGTCGCCGTGCTCACCTCGGGCAAACGGCGCATAGCAGCGGCCCGCTCGGTTCTGGGTGGGTCCGGAGTCGGGTCCGGCGCCCCGGTCCGCTGATGCACTGCCGACAAAAAATCAGTCGGGATTGGGCTCACGGCGCGGACGACCGGCCACCGCAGCTCCGGCGCTTGCCGCGATGACCAGGGTGATCGCGATGATCGCCACCGGGTCCAGCCGCTGACCGAGCACCAGGAAGCCCGCCAGCGCGGCCACGGCCGGCTCCAGACTCATCAACACGCCGAACACGGCCGGGACCAGTCGACGCAGCGCGGCCAGTTCCAGCGAGTAGGGGATCACCGAACTGAGCAGCGCGACGGCCACCCCGGACAGCACGACCCGCAGATCCGGTGTCCCGCCCAGCAGCTGGGGAACCCCGAAGGGCACCACGATCAACGCCGCTACGACCATCGCCGCGACCAGGCCCTCGGGGCCGGCGAACCGGCGACCCGCCGCACCGGAGGCCAGGATGTAGAGCCCCCAGCACGCCCCGGCGGTCAGTGCCAGCGCGACTCCGACCGGGTCCAGGCTCAGCTCGCCGCCTCCCAGCAGCAGTACCCCACCGAATGCCAGCACCGCCCAGACCGCGTCCCGCCAGCGTCGTCCGGTCGCGACCGCCACCGTCAGTGGCCCGAGGACCTCCAGGGTCACTGCGGCGCCCAGCGGCAGCCGCGCGACAGCCTCGTAGAAGCTGAGGTTCATCACGCCGAGCGTCGCGCCGAAGCCGAGGACCGTGCGCAGGTCGGCGCGCGACCAGCGACTCGGGTGGGGGCGCGCCCACAGCAGCATGATCGCTGCTGCGAACACCAGCCGCATGACCACAGCCCCCGCCGGGCCGACCCGATCGAAGAGGGTGGCCGCGAATGCGCCGCCGGTCTGCACCGCCACTATCCCGGTGATCACCATCCCTACCGGGCCGGGCGTGACGCTGCGGCCAGGGGCGGAGTCCCCGGTGACCGGCGCTGCGAGGTCGCGGGTGGCCGGCGGTCCCGGTCGGTCGGTGCCCCGCTGCGCGGTCGCTGCGGAGCCGTCCGTCCGCTGTGCGGTCGCTGCGGAGCCGTCCGTCCGCGGCGAGGTCACCCCGGAACGGTAGCCGGGGGCCGGTTCCAGCCCGGCAGGGCAGACTCATCCCGTGATCACTGCCTTCGTGCTCATCCATGTCGACGCCGCCGAGATCGCCGCCGCGGCCCAGGCGATCGCCGACACCCCAGGGGTCTCGGAGGTCTGGTCCTGTGCCGGCGACGTCGACCTCATCGCGGTCGTGCGGGTCGGCGCACACGAGGAGCTGGCCGACGTCGTGCCCGGCGGGATCGCCACCGTGCGCGGCGTCCGTGACACCACCACGCACATCGCCTTCCGCTCCTACTCCGGCCGGGAGATCGAAAGCGCATTCAGCATCGGGGCCGAATGACCACACCCCCGTACCCAGCCGGCGACGGGGGATCGGCGAGCTGGCGGACGCTGCCCTCGCATCTGCGATGGCTGGGCGCCGAGGCGGAGCGGCTGCTGGAGTTTGCGGAGCGCTCACCGCACCCGGCCGGCGGGTTCGCCTGGCTGGACGAGGACGGGCGCCCTGATCTCTCTCGCCCGGTGCACACCTGGCTGACCGCCCGGATGACGCACGTGTTCAGCCTTGCGCAGCTGATGGGCCGTCCGGGTTCCGGCCCGCTTGCCGACGCGGGTGTGGCGGCGCTGTCCGGTCGGCTGCACGACGACAACGCCGGGGGCTGGTACGCGGCGGTCGGCGATGAGGGACCGGTCGACGACACCAAGCAGGGGTATGGACACGCGTTCGTTGTGCTTGCCGCCGCCAGCGCGACAGTGGCCGGACGGGACGGTGCGCGAGCGCTGCTCACCGACGCCCTCGATGTGTTCGAACGCCGGTTCTGGCGTGAGGACGAGGGAATGCTGGCCGAGAGCTGGGACGCCGACTGGACCACTCCGGAGCCCTACCGCGGGATGAACGCGAACATGCACGGCGTGGAAGCGATGCTCTCGGCCGCCGACGCGACGGGGGAGCGGATATGGCTGGACCGGGCACTGCGGATCGTCGAGCACGCCGTGCACGGGTCCGCGGCGGGCAACGGCTGGCGGCTGGTGGAACACCACGACGAGAACTGGCAGCCGCTGCCGGACTACAACATCGCGGAGCAGGCGCACCCGTTCCGCCCGTACGGGGTCACCATCGGGCACCTGCTGGAGTGGGCGCGGTTAACCCTGCACGTGCGGGCTGCGCTGGGGGACGCTGCCCCCGGGTGGCTGCTGGACGATGCGCAGGCGCTCTTCGCGACCGCGGTCGCCGACGGGTGGTCGGTCGACGGTTCGGCGGGCTTCGTCTACACCGTCGACTACGGCGGAACTCCGGTGGTCCGGGAACGGATGCACTGGGTGCTGGCCGAGGCCATCGGGGCCGCCGCCGCGTTGCACGAGGTAACGGGCGATGGTCGCTATGAGGACTGGTATCGACGCTGGTGGGACCACGCGGCGAGTGCTTTCGTCGACCCGGCGGGCGGCTCCTGGTGGCACGAACTGGGGACTGACCTGCGGCCGTCGTCGACAGTCTGGGAGGGCAAGCCGGACGTCTACCACGCGCTGCAGGCGACGTTGATCCCGCGACTGCCGCTGGCGCCCGGCCTGGCCGCGGCGCTGGCTGCGCGTCTGCTGCGCTGACCGGCGCGGGTCGGTACCGGTGTGGAGTGGCCCGCCAGCGGTCACCCGCCGCCCCTGCTGTCCAGAATCGACAACACCGCCCCTGTTCTGCCCCCTTTCCGGTCTCCGGAGGCCCGGTCGTGTCGATTCCGGACAGCATCACCGCCTGCCCGCGTGTCTGATCAGCCGTGCCGCAGCACCTGCCCAGGTCGGTGTGCGCCTGCAGGAACTGGCGATACCTGTCGACGTAGGTCTCGTCGATGGTGTCCGGTCGGGGATGGAAATCCGGCCAGTACAGGAACGAGCGGGTAAACCTCACCCGTGCTCAGCCATCAGCGACAGCTCGGAGCGGACCAGCTCGTCGTCGTAGTTGCGCCACATCAGCGGCCCACCGTGCCGGGACCAGAAGTTTGAGACCGACCCAGGTCTGGGTGACGGGCAGGCGCAAGGACGGTCGTGGGGTGAGTACGGTGCTCCGATCGCTGGCGGGCTGGCGGGCCGCCTGCCCCGTTCGCCCCACCTCGTCGCCGCCGCGTCGAGTTTGTTTCCGGTAGACCGGCGACAAGGTGGGTGGGGCGGCGACAGAGTCGGCGAGAGGTGGGTGGGGCGGCAACAAGGTCGGCGGGGAGTGGGTGGGGCGGCAACAACGTGGCTGGGAGACCTGGCGGCGAGGGAATCTGGATATCCGTCGCCCTACCCCCACCGCTGACTCAGCCAGGTCACCACCAGCGACGTGCCGGACAGTCCCGGTTGTAGGTGGTGATTCCCTTGACGATGACGATGACGATGACGATGACGATGACGATGACGATGACGATGACGACGGTGGCCGGCTTCAACGGCGGAATGCTTCTTCGTGGAGCACGCCACCGATGTGACGATCGCCGACTGCGAGGTCGCGTGGGGATCGGAGCATCGGCCAGCGAGTTCCGGCATGTTCTGGAAACCCGCGCGGTCCACGAGCTGATCGTCGAGCGGCTGCGTGCGGAGTCGACCGACCCCGCCTGCTGGCCAGCGATCGCCTCCTTCGCGGGACGCTGTTCGGATGGATCCCGCAAACGACGAGTCGCCGGAGGGCCAGACCAGCCCCTCCGGCCCGAACAGCAGAGAGCAGGCTGACGTATGAGGACCGATCAACTGACGGCCGGGTGGACGCTGCGCTGTGTCCGATCCGCCGACGACGCGGCCGCTGGAGTTCTCGGCCGGGCGGTCCCGGCGACGGTCCCGGGCTGCGTGCACACCGACCTGCTCGCGGCGGGCCTGATCGAGGACCCGTACCTGGACCGTAACGAGCTCGACCTGTCCTGGATCGGGCGCAGCGACTGGACCTACACGACCGGGTTCGACCATGGCCCGCTCGTCGGGGAGCGCACCGATCTCGTTTTCGACGGCCTGGACACGGTCGCCGAGATCGCCCTCAACGGTGTCGTGGTCGCGCGGACCGCGAACATGCACCGCGCCTACCGCGTGGATGTCCGGCGTGCCCTGCAGCAGGGACACAACGAGCTGGCCGTCACCTTCACCTCTGCCTACGCCTACACCGACGCCCGGATCGGCGAGCTCGGGGAGCGCCCGGCTGCCGTCGCCGAGCCGATCAACATGATCCGCAAGATGGCGTGCAACTTCGGCTGGGACTGGGGACCGACTCTGGTGACGGCCGGGATCTGGCGCCCCGCCCGGATCGAGACCTGGCGCGCGGCCCGGATCGCGTCGGTCCGGCCGCTGGTCGACGTCCTGGTCGACGGCACCGGGGTCGCCACCGTCCACGTCGAGATCGAACGTGCCGACGAGGCCGGTGCAGCCGGTGCTGGGGTTGGGATCCGGGCGACCGTCGCCGGGGTGGTCGCCAGCGCCATCGTCCCGCCCGGGCAGTCGCGAGCAGTGCTCACCCTCCGGGTTCCCGACGTACGGCTGTGGTGGCCCCACAGCCACGGTGAGCAGGCCCGCTATGAGTTGACGGTGAGCCTGGACGACGGACTGGACGACTGGTCGCGCCGGATCGGGTTCCGCACCGTCTCGATCGATACCTCGCCGGACGCGACCGGATCCCGATTTGCCATGGTCGTCAACGGGCGGGAGTTGTTCGCTCGCGGTGCCGACTGGATCCCCGACGACTGCTTCCCCTCCCGGGTCAGCCCTGACCGCTACCGGGCCCGGATCGCCCAGGCGGTCGGCGCGAACATGAACCTGCTCCGGGTCTGGGGCGGGGGGATCTATGAGAGCGATGCTTTCTATGGTGCCTGCGATGAGGCGGGAGTCCTCGTCTGGCAGGACTTTCTGTTCGCGTGCGCCGCCTATCCGGAGGAGGAGCCGTTCGCTGGCGAGGTGGCGGCCGAGGCGCGGGACAACGTCACCCGGCTTTCGGCCCACCCCAGCCTGGCCGTCTGGAACGGCAACAACGAGAACCTATGGGGATACGCCGACTGGGGATGGCGTGAACCGCTGGCGGGGCGGACCTGGGGGGAGGGCTTCTACTTCGATCTCCTGCCGCGGATCGTCGCCGAACTTGATCCGACCCGTCCCTACATCCCCGGCAGCCCTTCGTCGGCGAGCCGGAGCGAGCACCCGAACAGCGACGACTCCGGATGCGTCCACGAGTGGGAGGTCTGGAACTCCGCCGACTACACCCACTACCGGACCCGCCATCCGCGCTTCGTCTCCGAGTTCGGCTTCCAGGGGCCGCCGACGTGGGCGACGATCCGCCTGGCGGTGTCGGACCCGGTCCTCACGCCGGACTCGCCGGCCCTGCTGCACCACCAGAAGGCGGTGGACGGACAGGACAAGCTCGCCCGCGGAATGGCGCCGCACCTGCCGGCCCCCCGGGCTGGCGCGCACCAGTTCGACGACTGGCTGTGGCTGACGCAGCTCAACCAGGCGCGCGCGGTCGCCTTCGGCATCGAGCACTTCCGGTCGCTGTCCCCGGGATGCGCCGGGGCGGTCGTCTGGCAACTCAACGACTGCTGGCCGGTGACCTCGTGGGCGGCCGTCGACGGGGACGGCCGACGCAAGCCGCTCTGGTACGCGGTGGCACACGCCTACGCCGACCGGCTGCTCACCGTGCAACCGCGGCCGGACGGGCTGACCGTCGTCGCCGTCAACGACACCGATCAGCCGTGGGTCGACAGCCTCCAGCTGATGCGCTGCAGACTGGACGGATCGGGCGGGCAGGACGCCGGACTACCGCTCTCGATTCCGCCTCGGGGGAGCGCCTCGCTACTGGTCCCGAGAGGGCTGGCGACACCGGACGAGCCGAGCCGGGAGATCCTCACCGCCCGGGCCAGCGCGGCACAGGCGCGGTGGACGTGGGTCGAGGACACCGCTCTCGACATACCGGTCCCCGTCGTGGACACCGACGTCGAGCAGGTCACCGGCGGAGCGGTGGTGACCGTCACGGCCCGGACCTTCGTCCGAGACCTTGCGCTGTTCGTCGACCGGTTGCATCCCGAGGCGACCGTCGACGACATGCTCCACACGCTGCTGCCCGGCGAGAGTGCCGTCTTCCGGGTGAGTAGTCCTGCTCCGTTGGACGCGCACGCGCTCACGACCGCTCCCGTGCTGCGGTCGGTGGGCGACCAGCGGGTGCCCGCCGACCATCGGGATCCCGTCGGGAGCGCGTGAGCCCGGCACCGGCCGGCGCAGCACTACCGCGGCAGATCGTCACCGCGGCACAGATCAGCACCGCCGCTCAGCACCACCGCTCAGCACCGTCAGCACAGCCGGTCCGGCGGAACCGCCGTCGGACCATCCGGACACCGAAGTCCTGAGGAGGACCTGGTGAGCACAGAATCGTCCAACCATCGCCACGCACCGTCGCGACGGGCCATACTCACCGCAACCGCCGCCGGCGGGTTCGCCGCGGCCACCGCGGCTGGGATCGGCTCCGCTGCCACCGCCGCTGCTGCCGGCTCCCCCGCTGCTGCCAGTGGCCCGTCGGGCAAGCCCGCCGCGAGTCCGTTCCCGCGGCGCCCGCACGACTTCGTTCGCGTACGCGGCGGCGAGTTCACCGTCAATGGGATCCCGCGCCGGTCGGCGGGCACGAACTGCTATTACCTGCACTACGCCTCGCACTACATGATCGACAGTGTCCTGGACAACATCAACCAGATGGGATTGAGCTCCGTCCGCGCCTGGGCCTTCCTGGACGGTCCTTCGCCGGACCGCCCGGCGCTGCAGCCCAGGCCGTACGTCTACAACGAGGCGGCCTTCGACTCCCTGGACTACACGGTCTACAAGGCAGGCCAGCTCGGACTGCGACTGGTGCTCGCGCTGACGAACAACTGGCCCGACTTCGGGGGGATGGACCAGTACGTGAGCTGGTTCGGGGCGGCCGGTCACGACGATTTCTACACCGACCCGAAGATCCGGGCCTGTTACAAGGCATGGGCCGCCCACGTCATCGGCCGGCGGAACCGCTATACCGGGCTGCGCTACGACGCTGATCCCACCGTCATGACCTGGGAGCTGGCCAACGAACCCCGCTGTCGCAGCGACAAGAGCGGGGACACCCTGGTCCGGTGGGCGGATGAGATGAGCCGGTACGTGGCCCACCTCGCCAAGCGGCAGCTGGTCAGCGTCGGCGACGAAGGCTTCTACGGCGATCCGACGGCCAGCGACTACCCCTACAGCAACTACGAGGGCGTCGACTGGAAGCGGCTGGCGGCACTGCCCGCCGTCGACTACGCCACGACCCACCTCTACCCGATCAGCTGGGGTGAGACGGCCGATCCGCGGGCATGGGGTCACACGTGGATCACCGACCACATCCGGGACGCGAAGAAGTTGGGCAAGCCAGTCGTCATCGAGGAGTTCGGGCTTCCCGATACCACGCAGACGCCCGGCTTCGACGAGGACACCCGGGTCGCGACGTACACCGACTGGACCGGCGCTGTGCGGTCGGCCGGGGGTTCCGGCGACATGGCGTGGTTGGTCACCGCGCTGACCGACGACGGCACCCCGTACGGCGACTACGACGGGTTCCGGATCATCTACCCCAGCAGGACGGCGGCGGTGCTCAGCGCCCATGCGCGAGCGCAGGAATCCTGGGGGCCTGACTCGAAGCATCGCGTCGGCCTCTGACGCCAGCTCTGCGTCGGGGGACTGACCCCGTTCGCCCCACCTTGTCGCCGCCGCGTCCGGCCGACGTTGTCGCCGCCGCGTCGAGTTTGTTTCCGGTAGACCGGCGACAAGGTGGGTGGGGCGGCGACAGAGTCGGCGAGAGGTGGGTGGGGCGGCAACAAGGTCGGCGGGGAGTGGGCCGATCGAGGGCGGCGACAGAGTCGGCCGGGGACAGCGGCTGCAGCCCTACCGTGGTCGGCCGTGGCCCTCTTTGACATGTCCCTACCGGAGTTGACGGTCTACGCCCCGGACCGAACGGAGCCCTCAGACCTGGATGCCTTCTGGGCGGCGACGATCGAGCAGGGCCGCCGGGCGGCCACCGAGCCGATCCTGACCCCCGTCGACGCCGGGCCCTGGGTCGACGCCTACGACCTCACCTTCTCCGGGTTCGATGGCGACCCGGTCCGCGCCTGGCTACTACTGCCGCCGGACACCGGTGAGCCGGTCGGCGGGGTGGTCCGCTTTGCCGGGTACTCCGGCGGGCGGGGCGAGGTGCGGGATCACCTGGCCCTGGTCAGCACTGGGCTGGCCGTGCTTGCGATGGACTCCCGCGGTCAGGGCTGGACCTCGGCCGGGGCCACGGGGGATCCGCACGGCACCCCCGGACCGGCGGTCCCCGGCCTGATGACCCAGGGCATCGCCGCTGCCGAGACCCTGTATCTGCGACGCTTGTTCACCGATGCCGTGCGGGCCGTCGACGTGCTGCAGGCCCACCCACGGACCGCGGCCGAAAGGGTCGGGGTGTCCGGCGCCAGCCAGGGCGGCGGCCTCGCCCTCGCCGCGGCGGCCCTGGCCGATGAGGTGGCGGCAGCAGTGATCGACGTACCGTTCCTGTGCCACATTCGGCGCGCCGTCCGGATCACCGATCGCCGTCCGTATGCGGAGGTCCGCGAATACCTCGCCCTCTACCGGGACCGCGTCGAGCAGGTGTTCGCGGTCCTGGACCACGTCGACGGGATGAATCTCGCCGCCCGTGGGCGGTGCCCGGCGCTGTTCTCCACGGCGCTGATGGACCTGACCTGCCCGCCCTCGACGGTGTTCGCCGCGCACCATCACTGGGCCGGGCCGAAGCAGATCGCCGTCTATGAATTCAACGACCACGAGGGCGGTGGGCCGGCGCAGGCGGCCCGGGGCCGCGAGTTCCTGGCCCGACATCTCGGCGGTCAGGCGAAAGCCGTACATCTCGGCGGGTAGGCGAAAGCCAGGCACTACCCGGGAGCCCCACTCCGTCGGGCGTGTCGTGCCGACGCGCCTCATGCTCGGATACAGGTGGTCAACGACTGCCTGCTAACTGTGTTCGACGGAGGAGGGTTCCGGGTGTCGGCTCCGGCGAACCGGTGAGCGCCGCCGACCCCGTGCACCCGGCTGACGGACGCCCCGGTGAGCCGGACACTTCGTCCGGTGCCCGGGCGAGCCCGCAAGCCCGCCGTCCGTCGCCGCTGCTCATCTCCGTCTGTTACCTCATCGCCTGGGCGGGCCTGGACGTGGCGGCCAACCAGTTTCAGGCGGCCCCCGGAGTGTCGGTCTGGTATCCCCCGACCGCTGTCGATGTCGTCCTCCTCCTGCTGTTCGGCCTGCGCTACGCCCCGTTGCTGCTGCTGAGCAGGCTGCTGCACACCCTGCTCATCAACCCGATGAACCTGACCTGGGCGGAGATCGCCGTTTACGCGGTCTCGACTTCGCTGGTCGCCACGGCCGGCGTGGCGCTGCTACGCCGGCCGGTGCGCCTGGATCCCCGGCTGTCGTCCCAGCGCGACGTGCGGTGGTTCGTCGGCCTGATGTGCGGTGCCCTGGCGCTGCTGCTGGCGCTGGCACAGGTCGCGGTGCAGGTCTGGTCCGGCGCGGTGGCCCGGGATGAGGCCGTGATCAGCGTCGCCGGATTCTGGGCCGGCTCGGCGACCGGGATCGGCATGCTGGCCCCGGCGCTGCTGGTGCTCAGTCGCCGGTGGGCCGACCGCTGGGCCGCACAGCCGCCGGTACCCCCGGACCACCCTGGACTCCGTATCGGCCGGATCGAGCGGGCGGTGCAGCTGCTGGCCGTGGTGGGAATAACGACCGTTGTCTACGGACTGGTCGACGAGCAGTCGCTGGACTTCACCTACCTGGTCTACGTGCCATTGATCTGGATCGCCGTGCGGGGTGGCTTTCGATCGGCGACCGTGGCCGTGCTGCTGGCCAACGTCGTCGCCGCGGTCAGTGACGGCGGCCGACTTCCGGGCAACGGTGGCATTGCGCTGCAGTTCGGTCTGGTCACCCTGACGGTGGTGATCCTGCTGCTCGGAGCCCTGACAACCCAGCGGCGGGTCGACGCCGAGGAGCACCGGCACGCCTCGCTGCACGATCCCCTGACCGGCCTTGCCAACCGGGCCCTGTTCACCGACCGGCTCGTCCAGGCGCTGCACCGCAGCGAGCGCGATCCGGCGCACGGGTTCTTTCTGCTTTTCCTGGACCTGGACACCTTCAAGGAGGTCAACGACAGCCTTGGTCACGCTGCGGGGGACGCGGTACTGCTGGCGGTCAGTCAGCGACTGCGGACGGTGACTCGCCTGACCGATAGCGTCGCCCGTTTCGGGGGTGACGAATTCGCGGTGCTCGTCGAGCCGATGGCAGATGCCGGCGAATTGGCCCAGGTGACCGAGCGGATCCTCGACGAGCTCGGCAGCCCCTACCCGATCGCCGGACATCAGATCGTCGTCTCGGCCAGCCTGGGCAGCGTCCAGTCGGCCCGGCCCGATCCCCGGTCGGAGTCTGTCGCGACCGGCTCCGCCGACGCGGAGCAGGTGGCCGCAGAGCTATTGCGGCGCGCTGACGTCGCGCTGAACCACGCCAAGGGCGACGGGCGCTCGCGGCATGTCGCCTTCGAGAACTTCATGCATTCCGAGGCGGTGCAGCGCCTGCAGACCCGCCAGGCGCTGCGGCGAGCCGTCGACGGCAGCAATTCGGAGGAGGCGATCACCATCGCCTACCAACCGGTGCTGCACCTGCCCGACCGCCATGTGGTCGCCGTCGAGGCGCTGGCCCGCTGGTCGGCGCGGTCACGCGGGGAGGTGCCCGCCGAGGAGTTCATCCGGGTCGCCGAGGCGACGGGGATGATCCACCAGCTCGGACGGGCCGTTCTCCGGGAGGCATGTCGGGCCGTGGCGAGCTGGACGGCCCCGGCAGTCCCGGCGTCCGGCGCAGCCGACCCGGACGGGCGGCCGCCACGGGTAGCGGTCAACGTGAGCCCGGTGGAACTGCGTGACCCCGGCTACGTCGTCGGCGTCGAACAGATTCTGGCTGAGACGGGCCTGCCCGCCGACCGCCTGGAACTGGAGGTCACCGAGGGCACGTGGTTGCAGGAGGGGGACGCGGCGCGGGCGACGCTCACCGAGCTGGCCGACCTCGGGGTCCGGGTGGTCAT
>JAABUL010001150.1_pt1 | contig 52065 bp, 41 predicted proteins | sample 5559151 | NCBI WGS metagenome assembly JAABUL01 (sample SAMN10711876, study PRJNA513368) | rock metagenome | isolation source: Antarctica rocks | place: Antarctica: Victoria Land, Pudding Butte sud
GGTTAAGCTTATATACTTATTTACCTACCCTTTCGATAATAGTAAATAGCCCTAGATACTTATTATTAAGCTTCTTATATAGCCTCTTACTTCTAATATTCCGTCTATTTATAAGTACTTAGTCTCTAATAGGGAATTACTTAGCCTCTATATAGTAGTTATAGTACTTAGCCTATAGCTCTACTATAGCTTTAAGAGTCTTTCTCGCATTATTAAAAGTAACTTACCTCTTTATTAGCTATTACCTAGCCTAGTCTACTAGCTTCTTAGGGCCTTTTCGCCCCTTCCCTATATAGTATTCGTCTCGAATACCGTTAGGGATAGACGGTATAACGCCTATTACTACTTTAATTAGGGTTAAGCTATAGCTTAAATAGGCTTTAGAGTTATAAGTAAACGCCGCTATATATAATAGTTATACCTAGTCGTTCTAGTTATAGCTATAGAAGATCCGAAGGTAGCCTTTAAGCTACTAGTTTAGACGTTCCGTCTAACTATTAGTCTATAGATAGAACGTAGTAGAGAGATAGCGCTTAACTACTAGCTAGTAGTATAAGGTACTCTAGAATTCGCTTGTAAAGACTAAGCCCCTATTAGAGACGATATCGTCTAGTAGCCCTAAAAATATAACGATCTTATTATAGATTAGCTCCGTAAGGGCTAGAGTATCTATAGTATCGTTTACTAGGAAGTAACGTACTATCTTTAAGAATCTATCTACGATAACTAGGATAGAGTTATAAACCTTACCGTTAAACCCCTTTAATAGTAGTAGGCTAACGACGAAGTCTATAGATAAAGACTTTTAAGGCTTCTATAGAGGGATAAGCGATTAAAGCTCGCTAAAGGGTTTATAGTACTTTAGCTTAGTACGTTAGTATATATTATACTTATTAACGTATATACGTACTTCGGTTACGAGGTATAGCTAATCGTACTTATAGGTAAGGACCTCCTAAGTTCGGTTACGCCCGTAATAACTAGCTACTAGGTCGCCGTAGTTACGCCGTAAGAGCTCCTAACGTAGCGCGGTATAATAAGAGATATATATACGGTTCCTATTATATAGTAGCCTATTAGGGTCGAAACGGTACTCGGCGTTAGTAGGCTAGTAGCTCTCCTAACTTAGAGCTAGGTTAGAGCTACCTAGTTATACTATATCCCTATTACGGATATTCTATATAAAGGCGTCCCTTAACTAGATATTACGAATAAGAGAAACTAGGCTCTTTAGGAAATCTATAAACGTAGACTCGTCTACTATAGCTATAGCTACTATAGCTCGAGGTATAAGGAAGTCGAGACCTTCTATACTAGTAATAGTATAAATAATAGTAATAGTATATTTATCTATCGTAGTTCCTAAGGTATCGCTAGGGTACTTCGTTACTATATTAGTACTAATAGGCGTAATAAGCGACGGATTAGATCGCTTATAGATAGGGACGTCTTATAAGGCTAGTATAGTCTTATCGCTATAAGCGCTAAGAGGGCTACCTAGTCTCGCTATAGAGGCGGATAGTAATCCTCTTATTTCTATAACTCTTAGCTTCTATTATAGCGTTAGTAGTATACCTACTAGCTATTATCTCTTCGTAGTATCTTTAAAGCTAGTAAAGTAGTTAGGCTATCTAAATAGGCCGTCTAAAGGGTTTACCGTCCCCTTCTTATATTCGATTTCAAAATTAAAGGCTATAAGGTACTTAGTAATACGAGCTTATTAGCTAGTTAACGCTTACGTAGTTATAAAGTACTATAGGTTATTATAGTTAGTTAGTACCTAGATAGGGTACGCCGCGCCCTTATAGTAGTACCGCTACGTTTTAAAGTACTCTAAGATAGCTATAAGCTCCTTATCGTAGGTAGCGTAGTTAATCTACGCTTCTATAAACGTTTTAGAGTAATATATAACTAGGTACTAGTAGCGCTCTAATAGCTTACCGGCGACGGCTAGCTATAAAAGGATACTAGCGTAGGGCGCGTCGCTAGCGTTAGTAATAATTATAATTAGAAGGAAGGGGTCGAAATACTTTAGTATAGGGGCTTTAGTAAAGGCGCCTTAAAGAGTAGTAAATACTTTTATAGCCTCTATAGGCTAGCGCTATTCTCCCCTTACGATTTAGTACTTACCTCTCTTCTTCTTCTTAAGTAATATACCGTCGCTTAGTAGGTTGTTTAGTAGCTTAGCTATCTACGAATACCTCTATATAAATTAGTAGTAGAAGTTCGCGAAGCCTAGGAATACCTAGATATCTCTAAAGAACCGTAGCGTAGGCTACTCGTATATACTCTAGACCCTCTCCTAGTCTATTATAATACTAGAGAGGGTTACTACGAAGTCTAAGAACTCTATCTACTATATATAGAACTCGTATTTAGAGAGCTTCGTATATAGTCCCTACTTACGGAGTTTCTATAGTACCTTCTTAACGTCTTCGACGTACGTCGTTATATCCTTTAAGTAGATAAGGATATTATCTAGGTATATAACGTAGATAGTATCTACTAGGTTACTTAGAGCCTTATAGATATAGGCCTAGAACGTTATAGGGGTATTAGCGAGTCTAAAGAGTATAACGAGGTATTTAAATAAGCTATATCTAGTCTTAAACGCCGTTTTCTATTCGTCTCCCTCCTAGATACGTATATAGTAGTACGCGTAGTAGAGGTTAAGCTTACTAAATACTATAGAGGTACTAAGCCGCGTTAGGAACTCCCCTATTAACGGTAGTAGGTAGCGATTCTTAATCGTAATCTTATTTAGTCCTCTATAATTAATATAGAGCCTTATCTTACTATCCTTCTTTAGAACGAAGAGGATAGGGGCTCTACTTAGGGACTTACTAGGTCTAATCTAGCCCTTTATTAACGCGTTATTAAGGTATTCTTAGAGGATCCTAAGCTCCTTTTATAATAGGTTATAAATAGGTATCTAAGGAGGCGATTTACCTTCTTTAAGGTCGATAGTATAGTCGTTACTAGAGTACTCCGCTAGCTTTCCGGCTTTAGCGCTTAAGAATACGTTTATAAATCCTTAATAGATTACTAGTAGTATAGGTCCTCCTACGGCTATAGTAATTATTAGCTCGTATACCGTCTAAGGTAGGTAATATAGCTCTAGGTAAGGAGTATAGGCTACGTAAAGGTAATCGTAGATTACTATAGCTCTAATATACTACTTATTCTTTTACTATACGAGTATAGTCGTTAGGTCTTAGTTACTACCTCCTTAGGAGGATAGTACGAATATAGTAGCTCTAGCTAACGTAATATTAAGGCAATTACTTTCTTCTCGAAAGGTCTCTAGGTCTAGTACTAGTATATCTAGTCCTAGCTTAAAAGGGATAAAGTTATCCCTAAGAGAGGTAGCGGCTACCCTTAGCTCTAGTAACGGGTATAGCTTAAGAGGCGTTAGGCGCGGTTTCTTACCTCTAACCTACTAGTCTATTCCTAGCTAGAAGTCTACTAAGCCTTCTTTAATAGCGGCTATTATAGTAGATATAGTATTATACTACGGTTTCCTATATCTCTTAGTATACTATAAAAATAAGCCTCTTCTATAGTTAATAAGGGGATCTACTACCTTAAGCTAGTCCTACTTTAGGACTATATCGTAGCCTTTAAATACTCTAGCCTAGAATATTTAATTACTAGTTTTAGCTATACTAGTATAATTATAGACGGTAATATCTATATAATACGCTTTATAGAGCGTTATACGGTTATCGTCTAAGAAGCGCGCTATTAGCTTAGCTAGTATATAGTACTCTAGTAGGTTATATATCTATACGGTACGCTAGCTAATTAGGTTAAGCTAAGCTCTACTATTAACGAGGGCCCGGAGGGTTATAGAGGCGCCTCTAGCCTATATATATACTTCTACTACTATACGTTTCTCTTATCCTTATATTTTAGGCTCTAGCTATAGTAAGGATAACTAGGTAACTAGGGCCTCTAGTTTCCCGCCTAGTACTATCTATACCCTCTACGAGGCGGCGTCGTATTAGCGCTAAACGCGTATTAAGCCTCTATATAGTCGTATACTATAGTAACGACCTAATTAGTACGGCCTCTATACTAAGGCGTTCTACGATCCCTATAGCTACGCCCTTAGAAGCCCCCTTATATAGGGTTTTACCCTTAAGGATTAGGAGAGTTATAAGCTTAGCTACTATCTTCGTCCTTTTCCTTTAAAGTCGAGGGGGCCGTACTAGCTATAGTCGCCCCTAGGATCTATTCCGCTACGTATACTTTAGATATAAGGTTATTAACCGTCTTTACTTATAAGAAGGCGTTATTATTAATAAGCTTATTACGTAGGTAGCCTAGTAGCTTAGCGTAGTATATATCGACTTTAGCTAGGCTATCCTTAATCCTATATTCTAGCTTTACCTCCTTATTTAATAAGTAGCGGAAGAAGGCCTATACTAGTTACTTATCTCGCTATATAGTAGTATAGTAGGCGTATATAGTATTAGCGCGGCGTACCGCTAGCGGCGTAATAGCGTCTTCTATAATACGCTTTATCTCGCTTTATAGTAGGTTACCTTAGGTATATCGCTATAGGTAGCGGCGGTTAAGGATATTATATACCTCTTTTAACTACGCGTTACTTTAGTTAATAGTATCTATCGTAAATATAGTCCTCTTTAGCGTATCGTAGTACTTATACGAAAAGATAGAGTACTAGCGTTCGACTATTTAGGTCTATTATAAGAAGGCGCTATAGCCTTTCGTCCTTAGCTAAGGAAGGTAGGCTTTTTTAATAAGCGTCTTAACCTTCTAGTCCTTTTTTATTAGCGCTCTAGGGTTAGTACGGACTCCGACCGTCTCGGCGCGTTTACGCTTAAGATTAATATTACTAGCGACGATTTAAGTATATACTACTAGTTTACTAGTATACGTCTATAGCTCTTCGAGTATTATATCGTCCGTAGACTTAAGCTATAGCTCCTTAAGGTATTACTCGGCTATCTTTAACGCTAGGGTATTAGAAGTAGTTCGAGATAAGCTAGGAGTTATATTACCTAGTACTATACTAAGTTAGGGCTACTATAGACTAGTAGTAGGCCCTATAGGCTCTATATCGCTACTAGGTACCTCCGTACTCGAACCGGCTATTCCTTATAGAAGAGATAGGAGATATTCGACTATAAGGAGAGTTATAAATAAGTAGTATCTATACGAGTAAGTAGTAGTTTAGAGTAAATACGAATATCTAAGGAGGAGAGACGGTTACGGGGAAGTAGCGCTTAAATAGCGGTTAGCCTTAGGGGCGGTACTAGTAGGCTAGCGAGGCTAGCTTATTACGTATAAGCTCCCCTAATATTAACTATAGCTAATATATTCTATAATAGAAAGCCTTTACGATTACGATATAGCGCTTATTTACTAGTAATATAAGTAGTAATATAAGAGCTATTAAGTATACTAATATAGCTATTAAAGTAAGGCTAGTATAATAGTCTATTACTCTTACTAACGCTTTACTTATTACTTTTTTAGTATATAATAAGCTCTTAATAGAGTAATATAATATTATTTAATACGTTATTAAATATCTTAGATATTATTAACTTAAAGTAGTAATATTCCTTTATAATATTATTATACTAATAACTAGTAGTAACTACTTAAAAGAAGATTAATAACTTTTTATTCTAGCTAATATAATAGCCGTCTTTAAGGCTTAGTATTATACTTAATAACTTATTAAATTAAGCTAGTATAAAGCGTATCTATTACTATAAACGGACTTTACTTTATAGTATATCTTCTATCTAATTATAACTTTTAAAGTAGTTATAATATATTAACTAATAAGCTTCTTTTATTACTTACTAATTAACGTAATTACTAATAAGGGTTACTATAGTTATAATAATTACTCTTATATATTAGTTTACGGCCTAGTAGTATTCTAGTAAGTATAAAAAGGCTTTAAAAACTATAATAATATATAACTTAAGGTAATCTAACGCTTTATAATCCTATTATTAATAAGGATTATAGAATTTAACTAATATAGCTTATACCTTATACCTACTAGCCTATTATATAGATTATAAGCGCTAATTAAACCTTAATATTTACTTAGCGTTAGAATATAACCTTAGAATAACGCTAGTAGAAGTAGCTACTAACTACCTCTTATTAGATTACGATATTTACCTATTAGCGTTATCTTAGCTACTAAGAGCCGTTAGATCTCACGAGGAATTTCCTACCGAACAGACTCTTTAGTAGATAGACAGGCAAGTCACGTGACTGATCGTTTGCAGGCACGGATCTCGATCAATTCAGTGATGATTAAGACTTTGTATTTTCTGGCCCGGGCGCAATCCAGAGCATAGTTTCTTCCTGGTCAGCGACCGTGCCTGGCACAAATGGAGTCAAATGGACCAGGAAACGTGTTGCTCAAGAGTTGGCGCTCGGCGGACCTCATGCTCGGCCGATCGGCTCGCCCAAGACCGTCGACGACATCCTCGAGCGTTGGGTTGATGAGAGTGGCGTCGATGGGTTCAACCTCTCTTACGCAGTCAATCCTGGCGATTTTCAAGACATGGTCAAGTAGCTCTTGCCCGAATTGAGAGCTAGAGGCGTCTTTTGGAGCGAGTATGCCGGAACCACGTCAAGAGAGAACTATCTAGGTGATGGACTTGGACCCTGTCTGAGAGAAGATCATCCCAGAGCGGTATACAACTGCGCAGCGCCATCATAGTAGATTTGGCTAGAAGACGAGGGTCGGAAAGACCAGGGATCTTTGACGACAACTTTCTATCTGATGCCTAGGTAGAAGCGTAGGGAGGCGTAGAAGTCCAACCGTCGAATTCCTCAAAGTGGATGAGCGCCAAGGCGGGCGCGGGACGCGCCGCGAAACATTGTCTTCTTCGCGGAGGTGAATGGAGCAACCGACCGAGCCGATATTGCCCCAGACCCCGGAATCTTGCAGGGAGAACTATCTTCATAGCCTGGCGCTGACTCCACCCATTGTAACGTCTCGGAAGTGGCTTACTGTGGATTCAAGACCCAGTCTCCCAGACTTGCGACCAGCAGCCATTCGTGCTACTGTCGAGCATGTCCTGTTCCGATGTTCCCGGAGGCCGGTCATCCTTCTAAACCAAGGTCTCCAAACCCTACCATGCTTCCTCCAGCATGAACATAAGGACTTCTTCGGCTTTCATCATCTCACTCACTAAGACTCATCATGTCTGCATTCGTCATTCAGAACGTCCGACTATTTGATGGATTTCGAGTCCACGATGGACCTTGTTCGGTACAAGTATCCGAAGGAAAGATTGAGCGAATAGAATCCAGCTCTTCACTCGGAACAGCGAACAGGCTATCGGTGATAGATGGCAGTGGATGTACCCTTCTCCCATCGCTGATCGACGCCCATGTACATGTCTTCCGGGGTGTCGACGAGGTCAAACGTGCGTTGGCGGCTGGTGTGACAACCCTCTTCGACATGCACAATACGCCGAGTAATGCAACCTACATGAAGGATCTGTCACGACAGTCCAACGAGCTACCCGAAGTCTTCAGCGCCTTTCACGCTGCTACAGTGGATGGTGGTTGGCCAAGAGCAATCGTTCGCCACACCACCGATGATCCAACGGTACGATCTCCCTGTGCAGAGATATCGCAGTACGTCACACTCTGATCGCGGTATAGATACTTGCATCGCTCGCGGATTACCCAAAATTGGACACTCCAAGATCTGCCTTTGAATTCGTTGCGAAAAATAAGTCTATGGGAGCAGAGTAAGAGTCCATATACGTCTCATCACAGCTTGGACCAATGATCCATTGACGATCTCTAGTTTCATCAAGTTGATGCAAGAGAGTGCTGAATGTCTTACATTCCAAGAACTGCCGGCCCCGAGCAAAGAGCTCCAGAAGGCGGTCATCGATGCTGCCAAAGAACACGATCTGTTGACTTTTGCCCACGCCACCAATCTGCGGGAGACTCTACTCGTTCTTGATGCTGGGGTCTCAGCCATGGCTCATCAATTCTTCGATCAAGCACATACTGAGGAGGTGATCGCCAGCTACAAGAAGACTAATGCCTTCGTGGTGCCTACTCTCACCGCCATCAGTTCGATGATGGGCCTGGGAACTGCAAAGACATGGGCGGGTAGTGCCCAAGCCGACAAGCTTCTGACTGACTCGTCGCGACATCTTCTGTGCGATTGTATGAGAATCTCTTCTGAAGGATGCAGCGTCCAGTATGCATACCGTTGTGTAAAAGCTTTGAAGGCGAATGGGATCGATATCATATGGTATGTTCAAGCTTTTGTGCTGCCTTCCTACAACCCGAGCAGTGGTTACTTCACTTTGGTGCGCGAGCTGATGCTGGAGCGACAGTGGTACAGACTCCGGTCCAACAATCCACGGAACGGCTCTCGGAGCAGCTGTGCACCTCGAGATGGCTCTGTACGTTGAACACTGCGCCTTCACTCCTGTCGAGGCATTGCAGTCGGCAACTTCACTTTCGGCAAAACGACTTCGGCTAGCGGACCGTGGGGTCATCGCTTCAGGCAAGAGAGCAGATCTGTTGCTCGTTCGAGGCAATCCGACGGAAGACATCAAGGACAGTACGAACGTGGAAAAGGTGTGGAAAGCCGGCCACCTCTGTAATGTTCACTGAGCAGATATGAGTTTGCATGGCTTTGCATGTGCTTTCAGTCAGCCGTGTGAAGCAAATCTCTAGTGGGTGGCTATCACGGACATCTTCACCAGAGCGTTGAGCATGTCAACTATGACCATCATGTGTTGTTATGTAACCTGCTGCCAGGTAATGTCTGAAGAGAGCGTCACCATGAGGACAAGTAGCAAACTCGTGCAAGATAGCGGAGGTCCGGGTCATACCTAGAACGGAGAGGGATCTTGCGGATGCAGGAGCGGAGCCTGTGGACAATACACTTGACTCTGCGTAACACTAGTCCTATCGCTATCAAAACCTATACTACCTTCTAGACCATTCTCGACGTTGTTCTGTAGTGAATGCAGCGGCTCCGAAGGAGGAATAGGACCTCACGTTGTTGCGGACCCACGACTATTCAATCTTATCGAAAAGCAAATCACATTTTCCCGCTTTTGGTCGTATAGTGAAGATTTCGACGTGCTCCATGGACTCGGGTGTGGTATGAGGTGCGGTTGTGACGTTGAATCGTCTGAAAATGTGGCCAAGGTGAAGTCGCAATTGCATATTGGCAAGACTTCCATGCAACGTCAGCTTCATTCCCATCGTCATGTAGCTGAAAAAGGTGGGACTCACTTCAAGCCCACACACGCACGAGGTCCTGCGGAAAACGGAAAATAATTTGTCTTCATCGCGGCGGTCGCTTCGTACCACCGTTCCGGGGCGAAATTGTCAGGGTCAGGATATACCGAAGGATCTCGGTGATTGGTGTAAGCTTGCATGCCTACGATAGTGCCTGCTGGAATTGGAACTTCGCAGACAGTAATGCCTCCGGGTGGTGAGTATCTCTCCAAGTACGATGGTATTGGCGCATGCAAACGCAATCCCTCACGACATACCCCGTCGAAGAATGGCAGTCTCTCGAGACGCTCAATGTCCAAAGACTCCTTGGGATCCGGAAAAGCGGCCTTCAGCTCCTCATGAAGTTTCGTCTGGACATCTGGCCTTCGCGCGAGCTCCCACGAAGTGAACATGGCGGTGTTGGCGGTTGTATCGGAACCTGCATTCCTGTGGAGCCCAATTGTAAGCCAAGTGCACATTCGCAGTTCTCTCGAACGAGAGCTTCACATACAAGATTTCCATCATTTCCGCGATCACCTCTTCGTCTGAGAGTGCTGTACTCGGGTCTACCTTTCCCCCCTCTTCGATGCGTGACAAGATGTCAACGCGAGGACGGTTTGCTTCTCCAGCACTTGCCCATGAGTCTCGGGCTCTGATTGCATACTATTGGAAAAGACGGTCAGTACGGCAGGTCCTCAGAAGTTTCGACACGAAGACTTGCCCCAGCAATCTCCTCGTCAGCACTGTCCCACTCTCTGGCCTTCTTCATCCCCATCATACGCATGATGGGGAGCAGAAAAGGAAACGGACCATTCTAGTTGCGAGAACCATCAGCCCTGCGCTCGTCTATATGATCGTCGGATATTGTCTTACAAGTCCATTTCTCTGATTCCGGAGCTCGACCTGCCCAATGAAATGAGAATCTCCCGACTGTAGCATGCCAATCTGCTGTCCAAACGCAATGTCCGTGATCACATCGAAGGTCAAGTAGCGGAACCATTTGAACGTATCGACGGGAGTATTTGTTACCTCGAACTTCTCCAACCAGTCCAGGAAGTGCTGCAAATGATTTCTGATGACAGGTTCCATCTCTAACAGATTCTGTCGGGAGAAAGCTGGTAGCAGTGCCTTTCGTCTCGAATGGGCCGATTTGACGTCCGGAAGGCCGATGCACATCTTTACACCTCGATATCTGAAGGTGTCGTATACGTGTGTTTTGACCGCTTTGTTACCATATATCAACTTGATTCCCGTATCTGAGGAGATGCAGACTTTATGCGGCGCGATCCGAATGACGGGGCCATGTTTTTGGTGCTGCTGGACGATCCAGTTGGCTCTTTTGCCACGGATTGACTGCCAGAACAGTGGCCACGTCGACAAGGTCGCCAATGTTGAGCCAGGTATGTGTTTCAGTGGGTGAGAGATGATCCTCGATGATACAAAAGCGATCGCGGAGACCAGTGCGGCCAAAAACGTGACCGTGATGAGCCCATTGGTCGATGCCAATCGAGAGGAGGACAGGCCTGACGAGCCAAAGAGATCCATGCTTGGGATTGCTTCATGCAAATCTACTATCTGCGGGCGAAATCTTGATCTTACAAGCACGGTATGAAATCCGGGGATGTATCTCATCGATCAGCCCCAGAGGAAGCGGGCGCTCATTGATTCTCCGGAGCCCGCGGGTATGTCGGGAGTTATCATATAGCGAAGGCCGAGAACCACAAAATGAGTGACCGTCTGAAGGTTCGAAAACCTATAGACCTCAGACTTTCAAGTGATTCGCATCATACTGGAGGAACGAGTAGACACACGTCGACAAGCTGCTATGGAAGTCCCATGGGAGCGTCTCATCCGCTTCGTCGCCACTGACGGACGGGTGCTGCACGGAGAGCCAATATTGCCAGCTCCAGATTTCGACTTGGGCTTTACCACCAGTGCTACAAATCTTAAAGCCAAGATTGTTGAAGGAGACGACCTCTACAGTGCGGCAGTTTGTGAAGACATTGTCACCGTCGACAGGCTTCTTGGACCTCTTACACCGAAGGATGTCCCAACCCTCCGCTGCGTAGGCTTGAACTATGCCAAGCACAGTAAGAAGTCCTCTGGTTGTCCATTTCTACACCCAAGCAGTCTGTGACGCTGGGCTTGACAACTTCGTCTAACCATTGCCAGTCCGAGAAGCTGGACGGTCCCCTCCGCCATTCCCGTTCATATTTTTCAAACCCTCCCCAACGGTCCACGACCACGACGCCCCGGTCGTCATACCAAAGATCTGTCAAGATGATCAGGCGGACTACGAAGGAGAACTGGTTAGCATATGAGTTTCTGTGCCGTTCGGTCAAGTATCATTATCTGATCCCATGTCCAGTGCATCATCCTAGGGAAGGATGCAAAAGACGTCAGCGAAGCTGAGGCACTGGATTACGTTGCTGCGTACGTCGTCGGAAACGACATCTCCTCGCGGAAGCTTCAGCGTGATCCAGCCTATGCAGGGAAAATCCCACAATGGGGCTTTTCGAAAGGGTTCGATACGTTTGCGCCCATGGGACCTTGCCTTATCGCCAAGAGACTGATCCCCGACCCTGATGCTCTTCAGCTTACCACCACGGTAGATGGTGAGCGGAGACAATATGAGAGTACATCAGATCTCCTTTTTGGCTGCAGATACATACTTTCGTATCTTTCACAAGGAACTACACTCGAGAAAGGCAGCGTCATCATGACAGGGACACCGGGTGGTAAGGCTATGACTTGTCTCGACTGGTGTGATGCTAATTGCTGCAACTAGGTGTTGGCGCAGGATTGAATCCACCAAAGTATCTTGTACCTGATACTCAGATGAATGTGCACATTGAAAAGATTGGGACTCTGAGGAACTCCGTAGTCTTTGCTTGAGGCACTCGTCGTCAGGCAGCTGGTGAACTAGATCTGCTTTACATATGTATTCCTGTGTGATATACTATGGTTTCTATTACAGACTGGAATGTGCTTTTTGCGTAAGATGGTAGGGACTGAGGGAATTGCGCAGCATTTCATCGATCATGGTTGTCGAGTCATTCCAATCCGTTCAAATTCTGATTGTAGTGTACAAGAGCAGTTGATCAGGTGTATCAGAGATTGCTACTACTATGCTACAAGAGATTCAATATCTGTTTGATCTGTACGATAAAATCCCAAGACCTTTGTCATCGGCTGATCATCGAATCGGTAGAGATATACATCTTCGGAACCTGTAGCACTGTGCTCGTACCGATTCCATGTTGGAATACAGAACGTGTCACCTTGCTTCCATTCAATCTTTTGGCCATCGATAACAGAATGACCAGTTCCAGTAATGACGTGATACACGCAAGAAGATGTTTCCCGGACAGCAGGCGAGCTTTTTCCTGCGTTAAGACGCTCAGCAGCTCCACCAAGGGTTAGACTGACTATGAGTATCGGTCAGCATATTCTCTTGATCAGAAAAGGAAGTTCAAGCCCTGGGCCGCAAGAAGTATTTGGGATCATCTTCCAATTACCTTCAGAGCCATCCTCCTTCAAATATCGTAGAGAGACATGATTGCCGTCAACAGCATCCAATTTGGCCTTCATCTTTGTCCACGGAAATACAATTGTTGACTTGCTGGTATCGACATCTTCTGCCGGGTAACGAGGTTTGGAATAGTGCTCTACAAAATGAACGGGAAAGTGACGAAAGTTTGGAAGATCAAGACCATCGAGCCAGATCATAGGCCCGGAACCGTCCTTGCCATGGTCATGAAAGTTCCATCGTGGTGTGAGGATGACATCTCCACGTTGCATCTGGATCCGTTTGTCATGAACTGCGGTAAAGCCACCGGATCCTTCGATGATGAATCGCATAGCAAAAGCGACGTGACGGTGTGCTTTGGCTATCTCGTTTGGCATCACGAGCTGGAGTCCTCCATAGACTGTATCGGTCGTATAAGGTGCTTCCCTCGCTGGGTTCACTAGCATGAGTACACGCCTCTCAGCCTCGGCTTCTGATATCACCTCTCCAGCTCTGACGAGGTATGGCTTGATCTCGGAGTACCGCCAGATATGGGGAATGCATTTCGGATTTGGTGATGCTGGGTTGAGTTTGGCCATCTGAGCCCAGAGAGGCAATGTATGTGTGCCTTCGAGGTCCATGACAAGCTGGTCTCCAGCTTCAACTTGGTTGACGGTCATGGTGGCCATGGCGAATGTTGTATCAGGGTATTGACTTCTGGATATTCCGAAGGACGGGGGCTCTCCCAGCTCAAATCAACTGGTACGCGGGAAACGATCAAAGACAGATGCTATTAACGCCAACCACGGTAGCATGAACCTATAGAAAAAGCATGCGCTGTCTTGGAGGTTCGAAGCAGCGCGGCTATAACGGCGAGCGCCACCTTGATCCGGTGGACTCCCTCGGTCTTCCAGTCACTGTCATCGTCGCCGCGAAAGGCCGAGGATCACGGGGGTGAATATTGCCAAACGCCGTTGTTGTGCCGGCTCAGAGTTTCGCTTGGGTTCTCCAGCCGACATGTCCCCGATGCACCGCGACCCCTCTTGTACCGTGACCAACAATTCTGGCTGGGCGCTACGAGATCTTCCGCATGCCGTCTGACAACTCTCCAACCGAGGGACTTGCTTGTGATCAACAGAGAACCGAATGCAAGACGACCAGATGGCAGCTGCCCTCGTTACCAGCTAGCTGCTTGGGTCGATACACCAGGCCCAGATGCCCATGTGAGAATTAGGAGAGATGTCGAGATCCCGCGTCCGGCACAGGGTGAAGCGCTGATCAAGTTGGAGTGCACAGGAGTATGGTAACGTATCTTGGCCGTCCCCAGTCACCCTTTCGTTGCTTACACGCTGCAGTCAGTCAGATGTTGCTTGCATCCTTGGAAGATCCAATATGACCACAAATATCGGTGGCCACGAGGGCGTAGGTCGCATCGTGAAACTAGGGACTGGCGTCTCGGAAGACTTTATCGGGAAGCGGGTAGGGATCAAATGGATCTACAGCTCTTGCGGGACGTGTGAGATTTGCTCGGTGAACCCCACTGCATGTTCAAACCAACGGAACCCTGGTCGAGACGTGCCCGGATCCTTTCAACAATACGTTGTGTCTCCAATACAGCACCTTACAAAGATTCCAGAGCAACTGAGTCCTTCAACAGTTGCACCCCTGCTGTGCGCTGGTCTCACAATGTACTCGGCCATCGCCAAGGCAGGTCTGAAGACAGGAGACTGGTTGGTCCTGCCTGGTGCTGGTGGCGGACTAGGACATCTAGGCATACAGATTGCTGCAAAGCAAGGCTACCGGACAATCGCAGTTGACGCTGGCTCTGAGAAACGTCGACTTTGCTTGGAGCTTGGTGCAACAGCGTTCTTCGACTACACGATCGATGTTGTCGAGGCGTCTGTGAAGGCGCTCACCTCTGGCTACGGAGCTCATGCTGCAATATGTACCGCTAGCAGTTTCGGTGCATACAAGCAATCTTTGGAAATGCTCCGTAACCTTGGAACCCTCGTTTGCATTGGCCTCGCTGTCGATGATCTCCCAATCTCGCCGCTGGACATGATCATTCGGGGCGTACGGGTGATTGGGTCTTCGGTGGGCACTGAAGCCGAGATGCAGGATCTTCTGTCTATGGCTCTATCGGGCGATGTCAAACCTTCAGTAAAGTCCTTTAATTTTGAAGATATTGACATGGTCCTGCAAAAGCTGGCAAAGTATCAGATCGCTGGGCGGGCTGTCTTTCAGATTCCTCCGTAGTATCGAGCAATCGCAGATCACGCCCATCGTATTGCTGATTTCTGCTTCGCTCGGATGGTCTTCGATCGATCCGGTATCTCGAAAATGAACCTGTCAATCAAGACGATCACAACCTGACGTAGGGACCATCTCAAAGAGTACCAGTCGCCCGCGGTGTTTGTTCCCATGATCAAGTGCTGGGCGCTGTTGACCGTATCGACGAGCACACACAATCAGTCCTCATTGCCTCGGCCGATCTCTAAACCTGCCCTTCGATGCAAATCATGTCAAGCTAGACATGTACAATTTCCGGAATCACGTCGGCCCTCCGCGCCGAGTCATGCCTAGCGACACGTGCCGCGCGGGGAGTCCGTCGATTGATACTGGTGGCACTTCCGATATAACCCCATAACCCCTCCAAACAAATGAATGACGCTAAGAGAGCCATCCAATACCGGAACATCGAGAAACGATCCCGTCTTGACAGGAAGATTCATGCATGTATCGACGTAGCTTAATATGGCAAGATGATACGTTGTAGAGGGGGCTCGCTCCGACGAATCGGGTGGATGCCTCGCTCGCATAAGTGTCGGTAAGTATCTCTTCACTCACTTGAACATAAGCCATTCTATTCCCCGTTGGAGCGCGATATTTTCTAAACCATAGTGCCATCACGCCTGACCTGTATAGTGCCTCCAGCCTCGATCAGTCAGTTTGAGGCCTCCCTATCGACTCAGTGGAAGGAGCCTAGCAGCCATAAAAACATTCGTACAGGAGTGCTGGAACCCGAAGCTGCTCAAGGCGAGAAAATGGACGACTTCGAGTACCCAACGAGGAGCTTCCGCTTTTTGAATGACGTGAACAAAGAGGGAGCATCTCAATCCACCACGAGCCCGATCAGAGCATCTGTAAAGCTCAATATTATCATCGCGGGTGCAGGGCTCGGCGGTCTGGCTACTGCTATCGCTCTTGCTCGAAGTGGTCATTCAGTCCGTGTTTTTGAGCAAGCTCCAGCATTGGCAGAGGTGAGCTTGTTGTCATCCGACTATTTGCGGACTTACTGACCAGACAGGTTGGCGCCGGAATTCAGATACCTTCGAACTCGACGCGGATATTGCTCGGCTGGGGCTTAGGTCCGTATCTGGCGAACCATGTGGTGGAGCCAGAGAGCATCAATTTCCGACGCTGGCAGGATGGGACTGTCATTGGCCATACAAAACTGATACCTGACTTCCGGCGATCTTTCGACGCTCCATATCTGGTCGTGCATCGCGCACATTTTCACGAGGCATTACACCATCTCGCTCTGAAGCTAGGCGTTGAGGTAATCCTCGACTCAACAATCAAACGATACGATGCCGAGGAACCAGCGATCGATTTGGCAAATGGTGATCGTCACCGAGCAGACCTTGTCATTGCGGCTGATGGTAGGTGCTTGCGACTTCGCTGTGGAATTAGGTTTGATATAAAACACAGGAATCAAATCTTCGGCACGTCGAGTCATCTTGGGGGACTCTGATATCGCCCCTTCGATGACTGGTTACGCAGCGTATAGAGCCACGGTCGACGTTAAGAGAATAGCCGAGAATCCAGAACTGGCGTGGTTACTGAAGAAACCTAGCCTGAACATCTGGATTGGTGACCAGCGGCACGTCATGAGCTATCTTATTGCTGGTGGACAGTCATTCAATATGGTACTGTCACATCCGGAGAAATCAGATCCCGCGACATGGAAAACCGATTCGGTTCTGGCGGACATGAAAGCTCAGTTTTACGGATGGGATACAAGGTGAGGAAATCCTAGTTCAATCTCAGGACACGGACTTACAATGTTTCGGTAGATTGGTCGAAATGCTTGACCTCGTCGAGACTACACTGAGATGGCCATTGATGAGTGGGCAGCCTCTCCCACGTTGGGTACACGGAAGTGGACGATTCTTGATGCTTGGAGACGCTGCTCACGCTATGGTGCCTTATATGTCACAGGGTGAGCAAGAGTCACTCTCTGTTGACATTATGACTTGCTGACTTTTTGTACCACAGGGGCAGCGATGGCTGTGGAGGACGGCGCCGCGCTGGCAGCAATATTGTCGAAGGTGGAATGCCGTGAGGAGATCCACAGTGCGCTGAAGACCTTCGAAAAGGTCCGCATACTCCGATCTGGCCAGATGCAGAAAGCAAGTCTCGCCAATGGAAAACTGTGGCATTATGCAGATGGACCTGATCAAGAAGCTCGCGACGCTGCCATGCAGCCCGAGGTATCAGGCAAGCAATTTCTTGAGAGCCCAAACCAATGGAGTGATCCACTAACGCAGGCTTGGTGCTACGGCTACGATGCAGAAGCAGAAGTTTTGAAGGCATGGTGCGAAACAAAGGCTCTGTAGAGGAGTGGGGACTTCATCGATAGCATTGGTACCAGCTCGATCCTGTAATCCACCAATAGGGTCGTCAGTGCTTTCTTGTGCACTGTATCCCTACTTCGGAACGCCGGTTTTGGACGTATCCGAATGCGGGTCATACAAACTAGCGTAAATCTACAGAGACTGAAAACCAGGAATCCGATGATTTTCTTCTCCAACCAGCTGTTATGCCGCATTGTACATCCAACATCAGCGGGCGAATGTTGCTCTAATGTCTCATTGCGAACCCACAGTCTGCGGGCAGAGATCTCACGTCCGCTGGTCGCATTATGTCCGGGGCAGTGTCGGATGTAGGGTAACAGGCTTCGTGAGAGGAGTGCCAACTCAATGGTACTTGTATCGTCTGGAGCTTGGAAGGGTTAATCGTCGTATGTTCTATGCATCTTACAAACTTCCAATAGTAAGACGTGTCCCTGCCCTTTCACCTACTGTCACTTGATTCAAGCGGATTCCCCAAGATGCCTACCGCAACTCCAGAGACCAGATTATTTGTCAACAATGAGGTAGGTACATAGGTCAACATTGCAGCTGTATGATATGCTAAAAGCTCCTTGTCAAGTTCGTTCCAGGAAAAGCTGGCAAGACATTCCAGATTCATAATCCAGCCACAGAAGAGGTGATTTGTGCGGTCCACGAAGCTCTGGAAGAGGATGTAGATCTGGCGGTCGATGCGGCGCAGAAAGCATTTCCAGCTTGGAGCAATTTGAACGCATATGAACGAGCTGCGCCCATGTTTCGACTGGCGCAGCTAATACAGAGTCACGCGCAAGAGTTGGCAGAGCTAGACTCCGTTTGTATGGGCAAGTATGTGGTTGGATCACATTGCTGATGGTATAACCAATCAGCTGACAATCTCCAGACCCGTGGAACTGCTCAAAAAGATGGATATCCCAGGCTGCGCTGGTGTGTTTAACTACTTTGCGGGATCCGCATATCACGTATTGGGGGGGTCGAGTTTCAATTCGGCGAACTTCTTGAACGTCACCGTCCGACAGCCATATGGCGTGGTAGGGATGATCACGCCATGGAACGTGAGTGGGGTTGAAGGTAGTGCCATGCCGTTGCTGATCTTGCAAAGGTGCCTTTGATCATGTTTGCCTTCAAGGCCGCCCCGGCATTGATATGCGGAAACACCATCGTACTTAAGTCCTCGGAGAAGGCGCCGTTGAGTTCGCTCAAACTTGCCAGCCTGATCAAAGAGGCAGGGTTTCCACCTGGTGTCGTCAACGTCGTCAGTGGGTTTGGTCTACCTACAGGCACCGCAATGGCTCTCCATATGAAGATCAGGAAGATCTCATTCACTGGGTCTGTGGCGACTGGAAAGAAAATAATGAAAATGGCCGCCGACTCAAACCTTAAGAATGTCTCGCTGGAGCTCGGGGGTAAAAGTCCAGCCCTGGTGTTTGAGGACGCGGACATCCCTGCGGCTGTGAGATAGTACGTGGGATACATCTGAATCAGTGTACACTGGCGCTGATTACCTTGTGCAGCACTCACTTTTCGATCAATCACAACAGCGGACAACACTGTCAGGCTAATAGCCGAGTCCTCGTCCAGGAGTCCATCGCACAAGAGTTTGTAGCACAATTACAGGCTTTGATGGCCAAAGTCAGCCTAGGCGATCCATTAGAGAAACATACCTTTCAAGGGTCTGTCTACGAGCATGGTGCATGTCGACTAGCTTTACTGACAAACACTGAGGCCTCAGGTTGACCGTACCCAATTGGCTCACATCCAGAAACTGGTCGATGCCGGTAAAGCAGACGGTACTCTGTTGTCCGGAGGACATCGACATGGCACAAAGGTCAGTGATAATGCGTTGGCTAGCGGTTTTAGAAAGCTAATGTTCTGCACACAGGGCGCATACATGGAGCCAACTATCCTGATGAACGTTCCCATGTCGTCGGATGCGTACAAGGAAGAGATATTTGGTCCTGTCGTGATCGTCAACACTTTCAAGAACGAAGCAGAAGCATTGGAAGAGGCTAATGGGATGGAGTTCGGTTTATTCTGTGAGAGTCTTCCGCTCACATATGACTACATTATGGCTAATCCGGTGCAGCGTCGGTTTATACAAAAGATCTCGAAAGGGCCGTGCGAGTTGCCAAAGCTTTGGAGTCGGGAGCTGTAGGCGTCAACTGTTCTGTTCCACTACGAGCATTGGACATGCCGATAGGAGGGTGGAAGCAATCGGGGATAGGCAGAGAGCTGTCCCTACATGGGTTGGACTTGTACACGGAGCTCAAGACCATATTTATCAAGTATGGCAAGGACGCGACAGCGTTGGCCAACAACTGGCACTCTGGTGAGCCATGAAGGGTTCTCCAGCTTTGCACTATGAATGGGGCCGTAAGATCATGTCATTCTAGATGTACATGTGATGAAGTGTCTCCATGAATCTCAGACTAGTCCGTTCCCCCGGACTTGTGTCTAGACCACTAAGTCCGTTGCTTTCGGTGGCGTTCCATAGCGGGCGGACCCCTCACCCCTAGGACACTTTGATCGGTGGGGCCAAGGCTTGGTTATAAGTGGCGTCGCCATGCCGGCAGTTCGGCAGCCCATATCGACTAGAGTCCCCGGAAGTCGCTCTTCTGCATGAGGATTCTACGCTTTGCTTCCCTGAGATAATAATGGCCTTCACGCATACGTGAAGGTCATTGGACGCACGTCGACTGTGACCATTTAGTCATCTCACACAGGCGCCGCCTCCTAGTCCGTCCTGACTATACCCTGCCATGCCACGTTCAGCGCCCGACGAACCTCCATTGGACGCGAGCGGGGAGCGAAAACCCAAGAGACAGCGGACAGCCCTGGCTTGCGACTCTTGCCGTGCCCGCAAGACGAGATGCAATGGCGCAAGACCGATATGCGGTGTCTGCAGCGACATGGATCTGACTTGCATATACACTCCGCCCGCACGCGTTTCAGCAGACGTCGTTCAAGGATCTGAGTGAGTGAAGCGCCGATCGGGTTGTCGTGTAGTCTGACTAAAGCGCCATGTGGCAGTCCATCACGTCTAGAGAACAGGCTGCTTGCGCTTGAACAGGCCCTTCGATCTGTCGTGTCTGGAGCTCCAAGGATAGCGCCATCAACAGGTGACTCTATGCCAGATTTCCTGCGTGAAAATGCGCCTCCAATCAGCAATCCAGACCTCTCGAGGACAACTATGAACGGCCATCAAAACGGTCAGGGCCTTCCGATCGGCATTGAAGATGGTGTCTTTGCCGAAAATGCCACCCTCGACGACACCGTAGACGGCATGGCGGTCATCACATTCGCGGACGAGGTTGGGTCTGGATACTTTGGTATGTACAGATGAAGTGCATGCTGCAGCCTGTTCCAACCTCATTTGCAGGTCCGACCTCTAATACAGCCTTCTTCTCTCACATCAGCAACGCGGTGAAGGAAGCAGCTCTGCCTGTCCAGGATGTTGCGCCTTCCAAGGGCGGCATAGCGACAGCCTATATTTCTCGTCCACACTCCCCCAAGCCTGCTCCGGAAGGACCATCCGCCTGCGTTGGCAACTCGCAATCTGTAGATGTCTTTGCCCTTCCTGGAGAGCAGAATGTGATCATCCTCGTGGACCGCTTCTTTAATGGCATGGGTCTGCTATTTCCATACATTCATAGGAAAGCTATCCTCGACGGACTCCATGATATAAACACGAGCAATTTCCACGGAGTCAGACGGTCCTGGCTGTGCCTTGTCAATACGATCATGGCCTTTGCAACATGTGTGACGTATGGCTCGGATGGACGCAAAGACACTTGCGCTGCTCAGGCCGACATTTACCTACAGAGGGCTCTCGGGTTATTGCCGACTCTTGCTTTCAAGCCTGCCAATCTGGAGGCATGTACGTTGTACCCTTTGCCTTATCCTTACTACAATCTCCCTGACGTGCATCCCATCTAGTGCAAGGCTTGCTGTTGGTCACCCAATACTTGCAAGGAACCCAATATTCGGCGCAGACATACAAGCTTCAAGGCCTGACCATCCGAGCAGCTTTCCAACTTGGTGTACACTGTATCATGCCAGGAGAAAACTACAGCCCCCTCGAGCAGGAGATCCGTACGAGGTGCTGGTATATGTGTTACGTTCTTGACAAGTAGGTGCGCAAAACGTCTGGTCTCTTCCGGGTGCTGACTTTGCCATTATTAGGACTTGTAGTATGACTTTCGGTCGACCGGCTAGCATCTCACCCAGTCATCCACAACCAAAGTTGCCAAGGGACATCGACCTCGAAGTGCTTTGTGCGCAAGGATGTGAAAAGATGGATCGCAGTCCAGTACACAGCCCTGAACATGGTCCCGAACAGAGTACATCCACTGTGCTTCTCTTCATTCATTCCATGTATGTTACAAGCCAGTCGAGACTGTTGAATAATGCTGATGAAGACAGCAAATTATACATGATAGTGGGGGACATCATCGACAGAGTCTACGGAAACAACTATACAGGCGATGCAACCTCTACCCAGGCAAAGGGGAGCTCGGATCTTTTTCAATCCATCATATCCTTGGAGTCGCAGCTGACTACGTGGAAATCCACGCTTCCACCGCGACTGGCGATCCAGACGAAGGAAGATATACTGACCAACGCTCAGGGACCATCGGCAGTCTCTGCAATGGGTACCGTGATCACGTTACGATACATGCATGCACGAATGCTACTCCACAGACCTATGATCGCGCGCTTTCTCAGCCACGATGGAAAGAGATCAAGCAATGAGGAATGGAACTTTTTGAAGGATTTTGGGCGAGTCAGCTTGGAAGTTGGCGTCCGCTCAGCTGCTGAAATGATTGACTTCATACATGCTGCTACCGAAGGTCATTGTCTCATGCTTACTACTTGGTGGTTCTCTCTCTACTACTGTCAGTACAATGACCATCATCAATGGTTGCAGCCCGTGAACTGATTGGCGTGCAGTGTTCAGCTCCGCTCTTATTGTGTTTGCCGCTCTAATCATCACACACAAGTCTGGCATCCGAGCATCACATTGCGATCCTCAAGATATGGTGACCAACCTCAAGACAGCTCTCGATGTTCTCGAGAACTTCGGCGACAATACACGCATTGCGAGGCGATGCCGCAAATACCTACACAAGCTCATTGATGTAGCTTCCATCATCACACGTCAAGGCTCTGGAACGCCGACAAGGAATGGCATAGTCAGTCTAGCCAGCAACAACGGCACAACACTTCACATGGCTCCTAACAACAATCAACATACTCGACACGGGAGCGCTGAAGGCATCGTGACACTAGCGTCCGACATCTCTGACCTCTCACCGTGGGGCATGGATCCAGGACTCTTCCTCGCAGAGGACGACTGGAACACATTCACGCAATCAATGCAGCATGATGACATGGGCTTCTCATTCCAAGACGAGATGACGCAGAGATTACATCCAACAGTACCTTGGCTGAGCAAGCAGTAAAGGTCGGACAAGCACCGTTTACGGGAAATACACAGATATGTACACAAGCAAGTAAATATTAAGGCCTTGATTGCTTAATTAACTAATTACAATTAAGGCAAGTTTATCTATCGCTATAGGGGTATTCAATTAATTTAATTATAAGGTATAGCCTTAATTAGCCTTACTTAAATTAATATAGTAGTCTACCTCCGAGCCTCTAAATATATAAACATCCTTTCTTTTTAGGTTAGCGTAGTACGGGCCGCTTATCGATAAGCTCTAGCCTAATCGGTTAATAGTTAATTCGCTCCGAGCTAACGTTATATCGCGTAAATCTATCTATCTCCCCCTCTAAATAGGTTTAATTATTATAATACTAGGGAACGTACTATAACTATAGACTCTAACGATGCTAGCGACCTTATACCTTTAATAAATACCTCTATACTTAAGGTTCCTACTTAGTATTAGCGCCTTAGTAAGTTTAATAGCCTACGTAATAAGCCGACGTAGCTAGTACCTCCCCTTAGCTATAGATACGAAGTAATCGACTAGTAGCGTATTAAGAGGTATTAGATACCTACTAATAACTTTACTATAAAAGAAGGTATATATAATTATAGCTAGAGAGTCTTATAGAGGTAGAATAGCGAGTACTACTAGCTCTATCGCTAGTACTATTAAAAGGGCTATAAAGTAGTCCTACTTAAGATATCTTAATCTATAAGCGTAGTAATTATATACCTTAAACAAGAGTACTTTATTAACTAGTTTAGCGTAGACTAGAGACTAAAAGGAATACTCGATAAGTACTATAAACCCTATAATAATACTAACGCTATAGCTATAAATAACGCCTTTATAGTTTAATTTAATCTAAACGACTTTAAGGCTAAGCTTTATAACTAGTTAATATATAATAGCGTATCCTTTAGATAGTTATAAAGTAATAGGTTTAAAGAGATACTCGTCTACTTAAATCTACGCTATAAGTTATCTATTCTAAATATTACGGGTAGATACTAGAATATAGGTAATTAGAGGAAAGGCGTATAGGTATATACTTATCTCGACGCGGGGCGAACGAGATAATATAGGAACTACGTAATACTACTCGACTACTCGATAGTAAGATAGTAAGTACTACTCGACTAGCTCGTCGCGAGCCTAGTAAGCTAGTAATACTTATTAGGTATATAGGAACTAAGGATATCTTTAATATACTTATATTTAACTTATATTATAATCTTACTAAAAGGTCTATAACTATTTATAATATATTCGAGTTATCTTACCTAAATACCTATTACTACCTACTCTTTAAAGAAGTACTTACGTAATACTACTACCTTATAGGATCGTAATACTAAATAGGACTACTATTAGCTAGACTATCTAGCGAATATACGCTTAATCTACTAGACTTATTACTAAGAAGCTTATAACCGCTCTATCTAAGGTTAATCTATCGTTTAATCTATAGACGAGCGGTAATAAGCTAGCTCTACTTAGAGTCTATATTTACTTTATTAATTCCCTTAGTAAGCTAGTAACCTCCTTACTCTCGCTTCTATAGTAAAGTAGACGCTATACTAGTATTTATATTATAGATAGCGTAAGTAACGTTATTACCGCTTATAACCTTAGAGATAAGCTTAGTTAGTTTACTACTAATATATTACGAGTAGATACCTAAACTACGGATAATTAGATAGGAGTATCTAGCTTAGGACTCGTATCTCGCTATCCTTTAAGCGAGATATTATAGGAGTTACGTAACGGTACTCGACTACTTAATAGCGAGATAATAAGTACTACTTAACGCTCTTATAGCGAGATAGTCGAGATAGGAATACTTACTTAAGTATATAGGAGTACGAGAAAGTCTTAGATATTCTTATATTTAACTTATATTATAATCTTACTAAAAGGTCTATAGCTATTTATATATATTAAGTTATCTTACCTATAATACCTATTACTACGTACTCTTTAAAGAAGTACTTACGTAATCCTACCTTATAGGATTATAATACTATAACGCCTCTTTTAACGTTACCTATATAGACGTACTTATAAGAGAATACTACTTTAACCGTAACGAGCGATCGATCCGCTATTATAGCTATATCTTTAACCTCGTTAGTTAAGTAGTACTCTTTAGATATAATAAGGAGGTATTTAGTACTACTATTAATTAAATAGAGCTTAAAGAATAATAGCTTATCCTCTAGCGACGTAAAGGCCTACTTAGTAAGCTCTATAATATAGTATACTAGATTAACCGATTACCTTAATACTAGAAACGATTTACTAAGTATTAGCTAAAACTAATAGTACTAGTTAGTCTAAATAGTAAGTAAGACTACTACTAGTTAATTACTAACGTTATAACTTACTAGAATAGCTTCTATTAAAGCGCTAAGAGAGCTATCTACTTATAACTAGCTATTTAGTAACTTATAGAGGACGAGCTCGCTACTTATAATAAGTCTATCCGCTAAGCTAGACTTAACTCGCTACGCTAGTAGCTAAAAAGACTCGTAATCCTCGATAACGTACTCTTAACTAACAACTAGAGCGTTATTAATTAATACCTAGAGCTATAAAAGCCTCTAAAGAACGCTATATTAAAGCTTTAAGGCTATACTAGTAGATAATACGGTTTAATCTAGTAAGTATTACTAGTATTTAAGGACCTTATAGCTAAGTTTAAGGCTAAAGCGTAATAATACCTAGTTACTATAACGTTATAGCTACTAAATACTTACTTAGAGCCTCCTTCTAGCTTTAGCTAGTAGCTAGAAGCGGCGGTTAAAGAGTAATTAACGTTCTTACTATAGAAATAACTATCTATAGAGGACTACTTCTTAATTAATATAGACCTTACTTAGTTAAAGCTTAATTAATATTATTAGAAGCTCGATAATTTACCTATTTACGTCGCTATAGTAGTTTTATACCCTTACTTTAAGTAGAGGTAGCTTAAGAAGAGGTAGTCTAGTCGTCTAAACTAGCTCGTTACTATAAGGAAGTTATTTACTACGCTAGCTAATTAATATCGTAATTACTAGCCTCTAAATAATAAGTAGTAGCCCTCTTTAATTAACGAGTAAGTCGCTAATTATAAGCGAGACTATTACTTTAAGTATAAAGTAAGTAATAAGGACGCCTTACTAATTAAGTACTAGCTTAATAAGTATACTTATTAGCTATAACTAGCTACTTTAGCTATTAATATCTACTTAATACCTATAATATTAGACGAACCTAAGCGTATCTTTAGTATAACTAGCGTAGTAGTAACTCCTCGTTATTAATACCTTAAGGAAGAAACTATTAGTAGTAAAGGTATAGAGCTAATTAGGCCTTATTACGTTAGATAGGTAATTAATTATACTTACTTCTAGTACTTACGGCGAGCTAACGTTAATAGATCTTATTCTAGTAAGCTCCGAGCTAATTAGATAACTATAGAGGAAGACTAGATAGTCGTAGAGTACGTAGATTTAACGTACGAGCGTTATACTTACTTAAGGCTTAATATTAGGTTAACTAATATAATTAAGGTAATTATACTTACTTAGCTTACTTATAAGGTAAGTATGTAACCTCCTACTAACTAATTAAGGCAAGTTTAGACCCTAAACTTACCTTAATTGCTTGTGTACATATCTAGAAATATATGTCTAGCCCGGAACAGACACGGATTCCATCTTGAAACACCGCGTAGAAACTACGAGAAAGATAGACTCTACGTAGACTCATCTTGGTCGATATGGCGGGGCCTTGAAATTACATCTAATCTCGGTAATAAGTGGAGAAGTCACCAGCTTCTGCGTGATCTCCAGAGCGTGTGCTGCTCCGCAATGGTGGATGGTATTGAGACAGCCTGCTAGGAGACCAGCGTCATGGAAGACGGCTGCAGGAATCCCAAAGGCCCCGGGCGATATTTCTGTGCCTTTCAGAATGATCGAATTTCCCCATGATAGGGCGTGCAGGATTGCCCGTATGCCGAGCACATACGGCGCATCTCTTTGTGATGTCAGCGAGATCGCGATCACCAGGGGCTGAACTGCTCACGATCCAACTATTCCAAGTACAACTCCACTTCTTGTCGACGTCTCTTCTCTAGCCATGCCCCAAGCCATTTCTCGGCGCGATGATGGCCCGTACACCACGTCTTTGCAAGCCTCGATGCTGAGATCGAATGTGTAATCAAAATAAGTCCTGCTACAGTGTGTTTCGTGCCTGATCGTATTCCAGCATTCTTCTCTCCGTGCTCCAAGTATCTCTGCTACGCGCAGGAAGATGGTGTTTCTGGACGCTACCGAGCTCTGTAGCCAAGTCCCGGAGGCTTTCTGAGCAGAAGACAGTGCTGCTTCGGTGACATGTCTTGTAGCCGCAGTGGCTTGGTACAGAATGATGCCAGATATCGTTGAATATACGTAAAAGGTGTTTGAAGTTCTGATCTCCTTGCCCTCAAGCCAAAGCGGAATCAAGGGTATTGCGGCATTGCGAGAGTCGACCACGTCGAAAGTAGCTGGGTCATTGGGTTCTTTGGTTCCATCTCTGATTGAAGGCGCTGTCATCTCTTTGATTCCATCGCTGATTGAAAACGCTGCTACCATTTGCAATATCTGGTCGAGGTGGGAGAGCAAGAAATCACTGATTGTAGACGAGACATACACCCAGACGTTGTCTATGTTTGCGGCATCGGTGTAGAATCAAAACATGTGGCCGCGGCAATATCGGGAACTTTGCAGAGTAGACGTTGGGAAATCCACGCTTCTCCAACTTGGTAAATAAGTCAGGCACGATATATTTGGTAACACATGGTGAGAGGCAGATAACTGGACACCTTGATATGAAGTGACACTTAATCATCAACAAGCCTGTTCATTGAGCTGTGCAGTATGAGCAGAAAATACAATCCTCGCCCAAAGACAAGTCTGGGTGCTGTGAAGACATGGCCATTGAGCACCGGTCATCGTCTGGCCGTGGTCCAATGTCGCGGATGTCAACCCTTGACTCGAGGGCCACATCCATGTTGCAATGGGGGGCTAAGGGCACAAGTCTCAGAGATCTCAGCTGATAGAACACGACTCTTTGCATTCATCTCAAGCTCTAGGACCCGTCAATTAGGGATATGTGGGATACACGTTGGGAAGGACTTAAGCTGGGCTTTTTCAATTTTCACTATAGTACCTCGCGACATTGCTCGTACACACCAAGCACTGTATCAAAGAGAAAGATTGAGTGACATCACGAACTCTGGCGATGTCGCATGAATCCAGGTCTAGCTTTCACTCAAACCCCGCCATGTCTTGATTGACCTTCGCAGCTCCGACATCAGCTACCACGCAGTATTGGTACCCTAACCGGATCAATTCTCCTCTTTTACGTTCACTCTGGCTCTCGCGCTAACTTTGATCTACTTCACCAGCACAAGTAAGTCTCGGCCTCCGAGGCATGCAAGTGGGCTCTGCTTGAGCCAAGTTCCGAACTGTTGCCAAGCTTGCAACGAGAGACCTCGCGGCTATATCGGGGTTGCAGAATCTGCCACGAACACGATTGCTGTCAGAGACGAATAACATCAAGGCCTCGTCGCCTTTCGGAACTATCGCCATCGGCACTGACTCGTCGAGGAAAGAGCGAACATGGTCAAAACGATATGTCTCGAGGAGCATTTTGTGGCTCAGGCTGTCAAAGAATCACAGTCGGTGACGAACCTTGCTCTGCACATGTTCCCAGAGGTAGTCCGAAATGGTCTTCTGGAGCTTGGCCAGCCGCGAGTTGCAGACATGGACCGGGGTGGAGTGTCAGTCCAGGTCATCAGCCACATACCTGCGTTCGAGACGCCTGAGGTCTGCCGAAGTGCCAACGAGCAGCTTTCCGCGTCCGTCAAAGCATACCCAACTCGATACGCCGGATTTGCGTGCTTGCCAATGGGTGATCCATCAGCGGCAGCGGCGGAGTTGGAACACTGTGTGAGGGAGTACGGTTTCGTTGGAGCTCTCATTCCAAACCATGTACAAGGAACATATTACGATAGCGACGACTACTTGCAATTCTGGCAAAAGGCCGTCGATCTGGACATCCCGATATATCTACATCCTGCCCCGTCATCCCCTGGTCAGCGAGAATACTTCAAAGGGAACTATCTGGATGCATTAGCACAGATCATGTCGAATCAAGTTTGGGGCTGGCATGCCGACGTCGCAGTCCATGTGCTCCGCTTGTATGGCAGTGGCCTGTTTGACAAAATACCGAAGCTGAAAGTCGTAATCGGCCATATGGGCGAGATGCTGCCTTTCATGATCGAGCGGGCTGAAGTTCGCATGTCCTCAAATTGGGGCTCGCATAAAAGGACCTTTACAGAAGTGTGGAACGAGAATTTTTGGATCACGACGAGCGGCATGTGGTACCTGGCCCCAATGGCTTGTTTGCTACGCTCTGTGGCGATTGATCGGATTCTTTACAGCATAGATTACCCGCTCGAGGAGATCACGCTCGGCGGAAAGTTCCTTGACGACCTACAGAAGAGTGGCATGGTGTCGCAACATGAATTGGAGATGATTGCATACAAGAATGCAGAGAGTCTGCTGAAGATCAAAGTAGAGATTTAGGATAGTACGCAGGAAGGGTCCAAATGGTACGACGGCAATTAGTCCAGGGTTTGAGTCTGCTGTAGAGTATGGGACGACTTCTCCATGCACCGAAGAATGCCTCTATCGAGACCAATAACGGTCTAGATCTGCCCCATGTACAGTCCGGGGCAGCACTGCCCTTAAATCCCGGGTTCCTCAGGAACATTCGTAGCGTTGGCTCGTCTCTATCTCTCCGGAGTCTGCGATACGCCAAGGACCTCCAGATCTCATCTATCGTAGCCGCAGTCCTCACAAAGAGAGTTTATTACTCCACGTGTGAGCTCCCTACCGGTCTGTTCGAGGAAGAAACGGTGCTGAGATTGCGTCAGAGGTCCGTTCAATATCCGACAACTGACGCTGCTGACATGGCCCTAGCCCGACTTTCCTTCGTCGCCGTTGAAGTCCCGTTCTGGCCGTGCTGCCTAAAGCTTGGGCAGATCCTGAATGACTTGCCCCAAAACCCAGCACCGCTTCAAAGCCTAAGCGACCTTGGTGACGCTGTGGCAGAATCCAGCCCTCTCGCTATTTCTGTCTCCGTCCCTTTGCACGGAGTTGGTCTACCGCGCGTATGTGCAGGCAAGCAGGGAGGATTCGTCGGTCAAGCCGCGCGGAGAAGATCTGAGTTGAACCCGACGGGTATATGACGGACCCCAAGTCTCAGTCCAATCTCTCCATAGCCAACTTTACAATCTAATCTAGATGCATGGGATGACACCGGGGAATCAGATCCTGGAAAGGACTAGGCATAATCTACTTAGTGAGTGGCCCTGTGCCCTATGTCACTCACCCGGCCGATATACAAGATATCAAAGCAACACAATACCTGACAAGTCCAAGATGGATACCTCATCTCGCAAAGAGGTTACGACAAACAGTGCCGTCCAAACCGAGCATCTAGAGACGGCCCACAATATGAACATCCATTTGGAGACTGCTCACGATCTGAACGTCCACAATGCGACCATCTTCGATGATCCACATAAAGCTGCCATCGAGGACAGCCCGGAGCATGCGGCAAGACCACCTTTATCGACCTTTCTTGCCATACTTGTGAGTATCTCTTGTCCATGCGAGACTTCTGACCCTTCACGGCTGACTCGCGGCGAAGTTCCTGGCTTTGTCGTCACCAGCAACTATTGGTCTCCCCATCATTGTTGTGCCTACCATTTTACTACAGATTGGTGAGGCCCTTGGGTCCACCACCAACGTGGGCTGGATTGCAAGCTCGTGGGCAGTGACTAGCTCCGTCAGTGCATGCGTCGCAGGACGCATGAGTGATATCTTTGGTAGGCCAGTTGTGATTAACGTGTATACGACAAAGCTGATCCGAATCCAGGCAGACGTAATGTGATACTCGTCGGGCAGGCTTTCGGCATCGTCGGTTCAGTATGATCACATTTTCACCGCCTTCTAGATACTCCTGCTTATCTGGTCCAGATTGTTGGAGCGTCAGCCCAGAATGTCTCGACCGTCATCGCCGGGTCAGCTCTGTTAGGCATTGCCTGCGGTCTGGTCTTGATCTACTACTCGGCTGTCCCAGAGCTACTGCCATTCAACTACCGGTGAGTTTGTCCACTATTCACCACATCGTCGACACTAGATCATCGTCGGCTGTCGCATCCCTATTACGCTGTTGTGTCTCGCGTTGTTCCATGGTGTCACACTTGCATGCACATCAGTACAAAGGCAACGGCTGATAAGAACAGGGGTTTGGGATTATCATTTGTCGAATGTACTCTCCACTTGCCGTGGATAGTCCTCGCAGTTCTCATTGGCTATGAGCTCAACGATCATGCCTCTTGGAGATGGTGCTACATCATCGCCGCGATCTATGGCGTGGTAGCTTTTGCGGGTACAGCAGTCTTCTATTATCCCCCCAAGAGCTCAATCTACGATTCCGGGAGAACTAGATGGGAGGACTTCAAATCACTGGATTTTATGGGACTCGGCCTGTTTACCGTTGGAATCACAATCTTCTTGGTAGGTCTCTCCTGGGCGGGCTCTGCTGGTCACGCTTGGAAAAGCGTTTCGACTCTGGTTCCGATCATCTTGGGTTTGGCCCTCCTCGTCGCGTGCTTTGCCTATGATTGGTTCTTCGTCAAGGAGGGCGAGGCGTTCTTTCCCCTCCGAATATTTCTACGCTTTTCCGAATTTACCATGGTCCTGGTTTGTGTCTTTATTGCTGGCATGATCTATTACTCCGGATCGTTTCTTATCCCCCAAGCGACGTTCTACATTTTTAGCACCAATGGACTCCAGATATCAATTATCAGCCTGCCGTAAGTTCAGTCGTTCGAAACAATCAATCAATGCTGATCTGTAAACAGGAATGGGTTCGGCCAGATCACTGGTGGTGTGCTGATGCCAATCGTTTTGCACTATACTAAAAAGCCAAAGTGGCACTTGGTCGGGGCACTCGTCATCCAAGGTACTTTTACCGCCTTGTTCGCGTACGCCTTGCCTAGTCACAAGGCAGCTTGGATGGCTTTCCAATTCTTCGGTCAGGGCTGTTTTGCATTTTTGATTGTCTTGACAGTTGTCAATACAAGTCTGCATATGCGGCATTCGGATCTGGGTCTCGCTATTGGCCTGATAGCTACTTTCAGAGCCGCTGGTGGTGCGCTTGGCGATTCCGTCTTTGGAACCATTCTTAACGGAGTGGTGAATGCCCAGCTCGGTCCGCGTATAATCGCAGCAGCCACTAAAGAGGGATTCAAGGGCAGTCTCGCCCAACTCGTTCCGGCGGTAATCGACAACGCACTTGGAATTCCAGGCGCTTTGGCGAAGGTCAACGGAGTTACGCCTGCCATCGAAGCCGCGACCTTTGCTGCTTACCGAGCGGCTTACGGTCGAGCTTTTCAATTGGTGTTTCTTTCCAGCATTCCGTTCAGTGTCCTTGCAGTTGTTGCTGCCCTTTTCATCAAAGATGCCAGCCAGTACTTGACGAACCACACCGCTGTCGTGCTGGAAAAGAATGTTCTAGGGTCTACAACCACCCACAATGGCGAGAAGGAAGCGCCGATCAGCAGCTGAATATGATCATGATCAAACTGTCGGGATCAGTGGCGTCTGGAAATGCGACGTCGACAATAGTGCCTTGCCGGACGCTGATTAGTCTAGTCCTCATCATGTTCACACAGGAAAGAGACTTTTAGTGGGGTCAGATATTCTTCTAAGCTTTGCAACATGCGGTAAAATCCTCGGTTGAGGATAGCTTGACCGTAGGTAATAGAAGTGTAATTAGAGCAGCAGCCAAAATTAGTGGCTTGCAACTGTTCAGAGCTTTTTTGTCATTTCATCTAGCGCTCAAATTACATTGCTCTCGCCGCTCCACTGGGGAAGAAAAACTTCTGACACGTGATTCGATGACGTTTAGATATAGGGACAAAGTGCTCGTTGGCTTTCAACAGCATAGGTCTGGGCAGATTATCGGTTACCAGTGTCAGCGAGTGTGCCATAACCGGTGGATTCGATGAGTAAAGCTGATTGGGTACGGTATAGAAAGAGGGGGTAGTGCGGATTCGAAGTAAGGGATTCTGATCGTGACACTGCCAGCCATGCTGAGGACTACACACACCCCATATCGCTTTTCCCCCTTTTCAGGTTCTTGGCCTGGTTCTTTGACAAACAACAGCGGTAGGCCATGACTTTTCCGAAGACTGAACAACATGTTTTGCTCTCTAATCATAATTCAACGGGAGCTGGAACAGTCTGATCGCGTTGCGGTAGCCGATGTCATTCCAAGTCTCGTCTGAGATTGGCACAGTCTCAAACCACTCTCGCATCTCCGCAATGGACTGAAACAATCAGTATATCGCTACAATGTACTGAAGATGGAGAGCCTTACCTCGTAAGGATAGTCGACGCTGAACATGATATTGGATATCTTTGCCTCGGACATTAGATTGATCAATGCCGACGTCCGGGGCATTCCACTCGTGTTTGGTATGATGTTCTCCTGGAAATACGATTGGAAAGACTTCTTCTTCGGACCTTGGGCATCTGGTTGAGATGGTCAGCATATCTTTCATTGGTTTGAGATGTCACTTTGGACAACCTTTGGTGTACATCCGGAACGTGGTATCAGAACGGGGAAGTATCCACGACAATCCCTCACCCATGTGTCCCAAGCAGATCTTCAGCTGTGGAAAGCGGTCGAACACGCCGGTGTACATCAGTCTGAAGACGTGTTCCACTGTCTCTCTTGCAAAGCCATATGGTGCGCCGTGCAGCACGGGTATATCTTCCAGCACTTTCAGGTTGCTCGCGAGCGGGACTCGGGGATGAATGAATATGGGCTTCTGCAATCTCTGTGCAACTTCCCAGAGCGCATCGAATTGCGGGTGGTCTAGGTACAGACCGACGGTTGGATCTTCTGTGGCAGTGTATCCGTTGATCATGGCGCCGACGAACCCATATTCCTTGATGCAGCGTTCAAGTTCGGTGGCCGCAGCCTGGCCGTTCTGCGTTGGCAGAGTTGCGAATGCAAAGAATCGTTGTGGATGTTTGAGACAGTAGGTCTGATATACGAACTCGTTGGCCTTTCGGCAGAACTCCAGACTTTCATCCAAATTCGTGAACGCCTGTGCGGTAGGCTGATTTAGTGATATGATCTGGGCACCAATGTTGTTTGCGTCCATGACCTTGACCCGCAATTCGATGTTGCCAAGTCGATCTTTTAGCCCCGCGACGAACTCTGGTCCAAAGGTATTGAATGTTACTGATGTAGCTGGCGTCTTGAAAGGTGTCACCGCATGTTCCTCCAGCGTGATCAATTTACGCTGTTTTCGACCCTGCAAGACCGGCTTGAACTGCGAGGGTGGCCGACCCTCTATACTGAGAGTCGTCTTGTCTTCGGGTTCTGTCATCGTCACCGACTCCTTTCAAAACCTGGGCAGGTTTGATGAAGTTCTTGGAAAGTGGGATTGTTTTCACGGTCGTAAGATGCAGGCTCTTGTAAAGCGAAGTTTTTATACTGTGGAGTGAAATCAATGTGTCTCGCAGGCTCACAATGATCGTCGGATGTCGATGGATGAATATGTGTCGTCAATAAATGCTATCTCGAACCACGTCTATTGTAGACCGGGGAAAGAAGCCGGCCACGAAGCGGACTCGCGGCGTCTATTTCGGACCATCATCTCCGACGTGGATACCAGATAATGCATTCAGATAGATCCTAAAACCAATCTAGACACTCTTCTAGATCATTTGCACCGAGAACCCAAAAGTCGAAGCATGGAAAACAGCAGTGGTACGTGTATCATGACTCGCGACGAGGGCGAACCTTCCCACAAGGTTGCGCCATTCCAAAACGGGATCCAGGGGCTTGAGGCAGGTCTTTGCGCCACTTTGGACCGACCTTACGGAAACGCATACAGCTTCTTACCTGGCAAGATACACCATCCGGGACCCGACGAGGCTCTGGTCCGTCTTGACTACAGTGGGGTCTGCCATGGTGATGTATACGGCCGCGACGGTGGTGGACCAGCGCCAGCTCAACCTCAGAGGCCACTGATCGGCGGCCATGAGGGAGTTGGCATGATCATCGCGCTGGGTGGCAACATGAGCAAGCATTTGGGCTTCGAACCAGGTCAGACCGTTGGAGTGGCTTGGCGAAGTAACGTCTGCGGCACATGCGATGCTTGTCGGGCCGGCGCTGAGAATCACTGTTCATCACAAAAGATCGTTGGAATGCACAGACCTGGGACCTTTCAGCGTGAGATACGATGAGCTCATGTAGCAACATGGTTCGCTAATGTCACCACAGAGTATATTACGTTTCCATTAGATCAACTCGTACGCATTCCCCACTCTTTAAACGGAGCGGCCACTTGCCCCATCCTCTGCGCTGGAGTCACCGCATTTGCTGCGATTCGGATGTTGGAACCAGAAGCAGGAAAATGGTGCGTAGTTGCTGGTGCTGCCGGTGGAGTCGGCCACCTCGCTATTCAATACGCAAAGAAAGTCTTTGGGCTGAGGGTACTGGCAATCGACGGCGGCAATCCTGGAAAGGAAGCTTTCTGTAAGAATGAGGGCGCAGATGAATATGTGGACTTTGTGGACGCGGGAGAAGACCTGGTGCATATCGTGCGAGAAAAAACGCAGGGCGGCGCCGATTATGTGCTAGTTCTGAGCCCCGTCCAATCGGCGTACAATGCTGCAGGGGAGTTCACCCGGTTCAGAGCAAAGGTCATGGCTGTTGGAATTGGAAATTGCCACATGCCACTACGACCGATATTGAGGAAGGACCTCACCATACGCTCGCACGAGACTGGTACGAAGAAAGACATTGAAGATGCCCTACAATATAGCGCGTCTGGTTTGATTCGATGCCGTATCGAAGTGCTGAAGCTGAACGACCTTAACAAAGCTTTGGACAGACTCAAGGGTGGACAAGTGCAAGGAAAGTTAGTTCTAGATCTGCGATCTTGACGAACTATACAACGTCCCTGAGTTGTGCCGACAAGTATATTGCTACGGTCACGAAATGGATAAGTTGATAGCGTCATTAGTTTGTTGGATTGTGAGCAGGTACAATAGATTCATACAAGCCTCTATCTCCATCACTCTGAAGGAGGCCTAAGAAGAGATAATACCGCTTACTGCATGGACGATGTGGCTCAACGCAGGTCAAAGGGAGGCTGAGAGATATATGATTTGACTCAGGGCGAAGCCGCACATCCCCCAAGACTAGTCCATTGTCAGCTTTGATTGAAGCGTGTCCGTCTCGAGGACCGCCCACTTTCTGTCGACGGAGTTTCAGAGTTTGGCTGCAACTGGATCATTCTCTGGCTCAAGCACCCATGAAGCAGGGAGCCGTCCCATGCTTTCGATTTTGATTTTGTTTTTTGTTTTGCGGGATAGACATGCCCACTCGAGTGACCAAACGAAACGTCTTTCTTGATATTAAGGGAGAGAGCTGGCAGATTCACGATATTGGCCGACGTCAATAGCGCGGATGACTTGATCAGGTCGTAGGTCCATCAGATTCACCTCAAGACAGCTGGGAAAATTCCCTTGTCAATGGGCATGAGCCAACATCAAGACCAACATGAGTAATCCGCAGCAATGGGCATACGCACTGGAAGTGTGCGAGTAGGTAGCACACTCCTGCAGTGGTCTCGATCAGCGCTTGCACCACTTGTGATCGTGCGCATTTCCTGGCTGTTCCATTGCAGGTCCACAGTCAGCCCCATGCGGAAAGGGTGACGGGGCACTCGTCAGGAACCGATATACCCGCGTCCGCCGATCACTGCGGGATTCAGCCCGGTGGCTCTTGACATCGAGCGGGGATCAGACCGGAGGTCTTTGACGTTTCAGCGGAGAGTGGACCGGTGGCTTCTGCTTATGCAACCGGACCGGACACGAAAAGTGATCATGCCCGGCCAGAACAAGAAGGGTGGCTAGGGCCGACAAAACGTAGCCAGATCTATAATGAGCGGCAAGGACAGTCGGAGGAATTGCTATGACCGAGAATCTTGCGCCCGCGCATCTGCCGTCTAGCAACAAGTGGTGATCATTTCGAATGCTGGCCCAGATGCCTTTGTCAGTATTGCCACCAAAACTTTCCCTACCATCGGTCCGGACGAGGTGCTGATACGGCTGTCGTACTCGGGCATATGCCACGCGGACGTTTCATTTGTCTATAGGAAATGGGCTGACCTCAACTTCAGTCTCGAGGGGAGTGCTACGCCGGGACACGAGGGAGTTGGTCGAGTCGTCGGGGTGAGCTCCGCCGTCACCAACTTCAAACTTGGGCGATAAAGCTGGTATCAAGTGGGTGAGAAGCGTTTGCGGATCCTGCTCTTACTGCAAAGCCGGCAGAGACAATTGCTGTGATAAGCAAGTCGTTTTCGGCAAAGAAGTTCCTGACACCTTCCAGCAGTTCGTTACGGCCGATGCAAAGTACACGCCCCATATCCCAGATGGCATCGCTGATGAAGCAACCGCTCCTCTTCTGTGTGCAGGTGCGACCTTGTTCACCGGGCTGAGTAAGTCCAAAGTCAGTGCAGGAGACTGAATTGTGATCTTGGGCGTTGGCGGCGGTCTCGATTCTATCGGAATTAAATTTGCAAAAAGCATGGGTGTCCATGTCATTGCAATCGATTCTGCCAATAAAATGGCATTCTGTCAGACTCTCGGCGCCGACGCTTTCATAGATTACCCACAAACATCTGACGTCGCAGCCCATTTGCGTAGCATCTCCGGAGACGGTTGCACGACAGCCCTCGTTGTAGCACCCAGCAGGCGGTCTTATGAGCAGGCTTGTGGCATGCTTCGTAAAGAAGGAACACTGGTGTGTATAGGACTACCATTTGAGAGCTTCAACCTCCCGCTGTCTCCTATGGACTACGTCGTCAACGGATATCGAGTCACTGCTGTAAACACAAACTCGACGCAAGAGATCGAGCAAGCGCTGGAATTTGCTGCGCAACACCACATCACTCCACGCGTCGAGGTATTCCCAAGGGAACGTGTCGAGGAGGCTCTCAAAGCTTTACAGCGACAGGAGGTGATTGGGAGTATAGTCTTGAACCTTAGATGAACCATGCACGTGCATATTGATCTATAATGCATTGGATTGTTAAGATTGAGCAGAATGAATATAGTATACTGTAATTCATCACCGTACGTTGTTGGCAAGTGGGTCTAGCGAATTCCGCAAGTCCTACGCAATAACAAGTTGGTTATCTATAGATCTCAATACTACAAGTACTCTACACTTCGTATACAGACACACTTTATACACAGTTAGCCTAGTACTTAATAACTAACTTCAAACAGTAATAGCTCAATTAATATTAATTAGTCCGAATTAATTAATATAGAGAACTAGAGCTATTAATCTATTCTATAATTGTTCTTATATAGTTATATTCTTAATCGTACTAGTTACCTTATAGTACGACCTATTCTTATCTCCTTTAATTTTATAGGCTTTAGCGGAGAAGGCTTTACTACTATAGTCTTAAACCTCTTAGTAACTAGTTTCTTCTTTAGAGGTACTCTTAACCTTCTATTTAATACCTTAGTAGCTATCTTACGCTCTTTATAAGCCTTTTTAGCTATATAAGCTTTCTATTAAGAGTTAGTAGTTTAGAGGGTTAGTAGGAGCAAGCCTAAGGTACTCGCTAAGCTAGCTATCTTATCTTTTATAAGATAGCTACTCCTCTCCTTTCTCTCTTTAAATAATCTACTAGCTAGTAATACTATATCCTTAGTTCCTATAGTATATTATACCTTCTATTATCGTTTAAGCTTTCTAACCAACTTAAAATTAACGGGTTATAAGCCTAGGTTTATACCGAACCTCGATAGTAGTACTATAGTAAGAGGCTTTTATCTTACCTTACTACGGTAGTAAAATAATTAATTTAGATTAACTAGTCTTCTTCCTACGCCTTTACTTATAGACCTCGCCTTAGAAAAGCGAGATAAAGCGTAGAATAGTAAAAGGAGTAGAGCTTAAGAAGAGTACTTAGTAAAGTCCCTTTAAGAGGGTAAAATCGCGATATATACTAATAAAAGGATTACTAAATATTACGACTATTCCTATTATTATTATATTAGCTTAATATTCTAGAGTTTAGCGTTATTTTTATTTATTTTAAATCTATATTTAGGACTATTAGGATAGATTCTACTTCTAGCTTCTTTAAAAGAGGCTAAAGGATTCCTATTCTTATAAGAAAGAACTACTAAGTATAGTTTCGCTAAGTAGAAGTAAAGCTCGCTAAAAAAGAGATTAAATAGATTATTAGTAACTCTATTATATCTAAACTAACTCTAGAGTTATCTATATCTAGATCTACTACTAAATCTCTTTTAAGCCTATTCTAATCTTAGTATATACTAACCTTTAGGAAGGCTAATACCTAGGTATTAGATATTATATATAAGGCTCTTAACTTAAAAGATCTAGAATAGGTAAAAGAATATAGAAAGGTAAAGGAGGTTTAAAAGGTACTTAAAAGGAAGTACTAAAAGAAGCTAAGGGTATCTATAAGGGAGTACGTAGCGTAATATAGTACCTTAAGGATAGATAGTACTATAACTGTTTAGGAGGTATAGATATACCTTAGTAGCTTAGTAAGGATAAGTCTAGGAATTTAGTAGAGTTATATATAATACTTATACCTAATCTTAGAGTTAATCTTATTTCTAGAAGAAAGCTTAGTACTAAGTATAATCTCTTTAGTATTATATTACTAGATTCCTTTATAATAGTAGACTATAACTTCTAGCCCCTCCTTTACTTTATAGGAAAAGAAGGAGTATATATACTAAAGTATATCGCTAGACCCCTTAGTTCCTTTAGGAAGATTAGTAAGGATCTTACTATATTCTATATACTTAATATATAGAAGGGTAGTACCTAGCTATCTTAAGGTACTATCTAGCTAGCTAAGGCTAGCTAGCTAGTTAATAAGAAGCTAAAGTAGTTCTAGCTATTCTATAGAAGGTTTACCTATATAGGAGTAGAGAAACTACGCTCCTTATATAAGGTAACTATACTTTCCTAGCTAATTCCTATTATTCCTAATAATAACTATCCTTATAAGGTCTATACTCTTACTAAGATAAAGAATAGGAGAGGGAAAGCTACTAAAAGAAAGGGTAGTATACTAGAGCTTATCTTAGTAGATATTTATACCCTAATCGAAGCCTTAAGAGATAAGGAGGTATACTTCCTTCTTATTATAGATTATTATATAAGAAAGTACTAGGTATTCCTAATAGTTATAAGGTCCTAAACTACTAAACTTATAACTATCTAAAAGAAGAAGGTTAAACTAGAGACCGGACTTAAGCTTAAAGTAGCTAGATATAATAATACTCCTAAACTAGTTAACCTATTTAGATCCTAGGAAAAGGAGTTTAAGGTAGCGTATAACCTAATTAAAGCCTATAACTCTATTTAGAATAGAGTAGTAGAGAGAGCTATTTAGACTTATAAGTTTAATATAAGGGCTCTACTAAAGGACTTTAAGATACTAAATAAGTTCTAGCCTAAAGCCTTATAGACCGTAATCTATAGTTTAGATAGGACTATAACTAGCTCTATAATTAATAGCTAGGTAGTTACTTTTAAAGAGGTATAGACTAGCTTAAAGCTATCTATTAACTATATCCGAGTCTAGGGCTATAAATACTATAGGTATATAAATCCTAAGTCCCTTCTAACCTTTAGTAGGAAGGATAAGCTTATAGATAGAGGAAGAGTAGGAGTCTTTATAGGGTATTATAATAGGATTACTAAGAACTTTAAAATATAGGCCCTAAATATAAAGTCTATTATTATAGTATATAACCTTAAGTAGTCTAAGAATAAGAAAGGAGGAGATATTAACCTAAGTATACCTATCTTCTTAACCTTTAATATAGTACTAACTAAGAGGCTAGTTAGTAAGCTATCTACTAAGCTACCTACTATAAGGCTACCTATTCTAGTCTAGCTAATAAGAAGAGTTATCTAAGAGGTATCTATTTAGTTACTACTAGTATTAGTTCTAAAGGAGTTTACTTTAGTAGTAGATTAAATTAAGATAGAGCTATAGGAGTAACTATAGGAACCTAAGATTACTTAGTAAGATCCTAAATCTAAGTTAATAGATATTAAGCTAGCTATACCTATTCTAATTCCTTAGTAGTATACTAAATTAAAGAGGATAAGGTAGGAATTAGATAATAAAGAGGGACTTAAGGCTAAGATCTAAAGAGCTTTTAAGGTAATAGAGTAGCTAATCTAGAGGAGAGATATAGACTAAGATAGACTTATAGACTAGGTACTTACTAAGATAGAGATAGGGAATAAGATTAAGATCCTAATTATAAGGAACTACTATAAAATAGTAGGAGATCCTTATTAGGGATATATATAGAAAGATACCTATAAGAAGGAGCTTACTATATTAATAGCTAATAAAACCTAGGTTATAACTATCCTACTAAAGAGAGCTAACCTTATTATATCTAAGTAGGTATTTAGTATTAAATTTAATATAGATAGCTTAGTAAATAAGTTTAAAGCTAGGTTAGTTATACGAGGATTCTCCTAAAAGTATAAGATTAACTTTAAGGAGATATTTATACCTACTATAAGATATAATATACTTAGGGTATTTATAGCTATTATAGTATAGGGAGGCCTTAAGTACTACTAAGTAGATATTAATAATACCTTTATAGAGTTAGCTCTAAGTAAGTAGATCTTTATAGCCTCTCTACTTAGAGTAGATATTCTTCTAAGATAAGTACTATATATTTAAAGGAGTCTCTATAGATTAAAGTAGGCTATAAGGAATTAATATAAGACCTATATTAACGAACTCCCTAAGGTAGGCTTTATCTAAAGTAAGGTAGATCCCTACCTACTAACTTACCTATTTAGAGGCCTAATTATCCTTATCTATATAAATAATATTACTATTACTATAAAGGATATTAATAAAGTTAACTAGTTTAAGGATACTTTTAGGAAGATCTTTAAGATTAAGGACCTTAAAGAGGTAAAGATAATCCTTAGAGTTAAGGTAATAAGGGATAGGAAGAAGGGAATCTTAAGGCTAAACTAGACTTATTATATTAAAGATATTCTAGTTAAGCTTAGAATAGAAAAGGATACCTATAAGCCTACTAAGCGCGTATTTTTTATACTATCTACGTAGATTATATACTACGCTAGTTCTAATAATACCTCCGTAATACCTCTAAGCGCTAAAGTACGCGAATATCCTTCCTAATTAAGCTAGCGCGCGGTAAAGCGCGGGAAGCGCGGCGCTAAGTAGCTATAGCTCTATTAGATACTCGTAATCCCGCTTTAAAGCGCGCTTTACGAACGCGACTTTATTTTCTAGCCTCTCCTTAAGTATACTATAACTATAGCCTCCGTTACTAATAGCGACCTTATAACCTCTATACCTATATTATAGCTAGAGGTTCTAACCCTTTTTATATACTCTAACGACTTCCCTTTACTACGTAATAAGCTACTAAAGTAACTACCTTCTACGTTACTTAAGGGCTACGAAGGAGTCGATTAGATACGCCTTAAGGACGTATAAGTACTATAAGATAGCTTTATAATAAGGAGAGATAGGATATATAGTTACGGCTAGCGACTATACTCTCTAAAAAGCGATTCGTACTACTAGTTCTACCGCTAGTACTATATTACGAAGAGGACTAATAGCTACTTTAGACTAGTAATATATAATACTACTTCCGCTACTACTATAGCCGTTAATTACCTTAGAAAGGAGTATAATATTAATTAGTAAGGTAATCTAATTTAATAGAAGCGTCCGTTTAATTCTAACTAGTTAATAAGCGGTTATAGTAAGGGTTTAGCTACTTAGAACGAGGTTATAGTCCTCTTTAACTATAACTATTTTAAGATACTATTATATAACTAGCTTATCTACGATAACGTAGCCTTTAACTAGCTTTAAAGTAACTAGTTCTATAAGCTATTAAGCTATCTTTAACCTCTTTATTAACGCTTTATCCCTTATCTAACTACTATAAGTAAGATAGTCGCTTTAATCTACGATAGGTTAGCTAGTTTAATTGTTAATATACTAGAATCTATAGTTACTAAGATTAACTTATTCTTTAATCTATAGACTAGTAGTAATAAGCTCGCTCTACTTAGTTTATATACTTACTTTATTAATAGTAACGGCTAACTAGTAATATCGCTTCTAGTACTACTAAAGTAGACTAGATATTATACTAGTATCTAGTTATAGATACTATAAGCGATATTATCGCTTACTACTAGACCTAAATATAATTAATTAAGTTAATCTAATAACCTTATAATTAACTTAATTAACTAGTAGATAGACTAAGCGGTAAATTAGCTTAATTACTAAGGCCTAAAGGTAAATAAGATTAACTTAATTAACCCGTACGCTTATCTACTAAGCTATATTACGCTATAAGTAAATATAGCTAATCTAATAGTATTATAGTATCCGGTAAGGCTCGTAAGGCTTATAATAAGGCTCGTCGTAGTTTTAGTACCTTTAAGAGTAGCTACTAATAGGCCTATCTACTCTAAAGTAGGAGCTAATATTAACGTTAGCTAGCTATAGAGATACTTAAAGTAAATATTAGCTTATACCTATCTAATTTAATTAACTTAGACTTAATCTAAGCCTTTATAACTATTAAGTAAGTAATAGTATTATCTAGTAGTACCCTTTTACGTAGTATTACCGCCGCTCTAGTTATAATAAAGATACGCTTAGGCTTATCTAATATTACTAGTATAGTATAGATATCTAGAGCTATTATAGCTAGTTATAGCTATATAGTACGCTTAGTAAGCTAGTAGGCAATTAGTAACGTATCTACGTCTATTATCTTTAATACTACGCTCTCCTACGTACTTATAATAGTAAATATCCTATATAAGCTATCTCGTCTAAACTAAGCTAACTATATATCGATATCGATATTATCTTCCTCGTCTTTAAAGCTTAGATATTCCTTTATAACGTTAGGTACTAATAGATTAAGCCTCTATTACTTATATTATAATAAATATAACGTATCCTTTAGTACCTAGTACCTATATCGGTTAAGTAGCTTATTACTACGTTACGAGTACGTACTATCTAGTCTAGATAGTCCTTCTAATACTATTTAATCTACCGCTACTTTAAGTAAGGGTATAAGATAATAGTAGCGACGTAGATAGAGGTATTATCTAATATTAAGTAATAATAATTAAGCTTCTACTAAGCTAGGTTAATATTAATTAAGAAGTACTATTTAGAGGTAGTCTATAGCTCGCTAAGTAAAGTTAATAGCGCTACTACTACCTCGTTAGGTTATTATAGAGGCTCTAAGTAAATATTAGACTCCTACTATTTAGCTAGTACTAGATATTCCTTCGTACTATCTTTAAAGTACTTAAGGACGTCTTTAAATATAGGTAGAACCTACTAGATAGTACTAAACTTTCTACCTACGTAACCTTCTAGCTTTAAAGTAGCGTCTTTAAGGGGCTTTAATAGCTAGATATACTACGTAATAATACTTTAGTTAGCTATTAAGAGGATATTATCGAGGATACTAGGACGCTTTAGCTATATACGTACTAAAGTTCTTCTAGCTTAAGCGACTTTAGTATTATATAAGGCTCGTTCTTTATCTAATATCTTATTAATAGCTAACTATAGGTAGATAGTACGCTTTACGCTCTCGTAGAAGCTATTCTACTAAGTAGTAACGTCGGTAATAAGCTCGTAAGTCTCTTTAGCCTTATTTAGACGTATCTATAAAGTAATTATAGCTAGCTAGTACTCCTTAAACCTTATAACGCGTTAAGGTAACTAGTTTATCTAGTATATTACGTTATAAAGCTTACTAATTAGCCCTTTACGTCGCTATATTAATAGCTATTATTCTTTAAGCTCTATCTAGTTAACGTTAGTACTAAATACCTTCTAGTTATAACTAAATAACGCTACTTAGCTAATAAGGTTAAAGATATAGCCGTAATAGTAAACCTATCGCTCTTTTAGTAAAAACTCGTACTCCTTAGTAAGCTAGTTAATATAGGTACCGTTATTTAAAGTATTATTAGTTATAAACTAGCTAAGCTTATCCTCTAGGTTAAAGTAAGTAATTATTCCGCTAATTATATCTATAATATTAGCTCTAGTATACTAGCTAACCTACTTTAGTAGAGCTAGAAGAGTAGTTATTAAAGTACTAACTACGTCGATATAATAAGCGTATAGTCTAAGTAACGTAAGCTTATTACTAGAGGTCTATAGATCGAAGGAGAAGTTAATATAAGTAACTATAGTAGCTAGCTAGTTAGTTACTTTACTAAGCGATTAGTCGTAAATTTAATTAATAATATAGCTAGTAGTTATCTAGTTTAGAATCTAGCGCTTATAACGTAGGTTAAGGTAGATAAGGAGCCTTCTAAACGACTTACTCTAGAGCTAGTTAAAGGCTACGTTATCGCTAATAAGCTATTCGTATAGCCTTACCTTAAAGAGGTTATAATTCTAGTTAGTAGCTAGTAGATTAGCCGTAGCTAAAGCCTTAGTACTACTACTACTCTACTAACTACCTTCGTTTACCTATTCGCCCTTAACTAGCTCGGCGCTATACTTATCTACGTTATACTTACTAAGGAGGTATATAATAGTACTACTTATTACGTTAGTCTTAAATACGTATAGTATAAAGTTATTAGTAGTACGCTTAGTAAGGTAGTATTACTAGTAGAGCTAGTAGGTATATTTAGTCGTAGCTATATCTTTAACTATATTAGCTAATTAGCGCTCTTTACCTATATACAATAGGCGTTTAGTAACGAGATTGAATATATCGAGCTCGAAGAACAATAGCTAATACTCTAGCGACGCCGTAGTCTAATTGGTAAGCTCTATAACGTAGTGCACTAGATTAACCGGTCGCTATAGCGTTGCGAGCGGTTTATTAACTATTAGAAGGAGCTAATAGCACCGATTAGACCGGACAATAAGGAGGTGTATCAATTGATAACTAACGTCACTACACGCTGGAACACCTTCTACGAGAGTGCCGAACGAGCCGTCTTCTTGCAACCGGCTATTGAAGCTATATTGGACGACGAGCTCACTAATTACGACCGCTAGGTCCGCCAAGCTAGGCTAAACTCGTAGCGACGGCAGCCAAAACGCACCGCTATCCTCGACGACGTGCTCTCTGCAGCCGATTGGAGCGTTATTAGTCAATATCTAATGATATTGAAGCCTCTTAAGGACGCTACTAAGTAGCTACAAGGCCATATTGGCGGCAAGTTCGGCTCAATCTGGCAAGTACTACCCGTGTTCGAGGACTTGATGCTTCACTGTGAAGAGCAGGCAACCCTCCATCCAATCAGAGCTAATATCCGGCCTGACATTCACTCACCACCTGCTGGATATAGCCAGAACGAGACGATTGAGAGCCAGCTAACGTCACAACCGGACGACCAGCTGGACTTGGAGGACCACTTCTCAATCAATATCGACCTTGCTTGGACAAAGCTCAATGAATACTACTCAAAGCTGGACAATTCACCTGTCTACGTAGCTTCAGTGGTCCTTCACCCCTGTCACGAGTGGCGATGGCTTGAAGCAAAGTGGAAGGAGCGGCCACACTGGCTATCCGCCGCGAGGACTGCGTTCAACGAACTAGCCAATCAATATCGATATTACGAGCGGCCAGAGCACTTACATTCACCTGCAAAGCGGCAGAAGACGGCTCCTGACGTCACAACTAGTTCGGATAGCTATCCAAGTGACGAGGAGGAGGACCAGCCGCCAGATATTGACCAGCAACTAGCCAATTACAAGCGTGACAGCAGTTACAGGCACTTGAAGGTCAAGCTGGATACGTCACCAATTGAAGACTGGCTTAACAAGCGTCTTGATTGGCCTCAATTGGCTGCTCTTGCCCTTGATATCTTTGCTATACCGGTGATGTCAGACGAGCCGGAGCGTGTCTTCAGTGTTACTGGAGCTGCAGTCCATCCACGACGACGAGCGCTATTAGACGACACCATCAACAATCTCATGACAGTGAAGGCGTGGAGCCAATCAGGGTTGATCAAACTGGACAGGTATGGGTCTACATTCACTTCTACAGGCACCTCCGGCCCTTGCTGACGTCACAAGAACCTTCTTTAGCACCCTTGCGGCTGCTGCCGACCCCTTACCCACTCCTCATTCACCTCCAGAGGTGGTATCAATCGATTGAGAGCTACATTCACTTGATAGCTATATTCACTTCGTAGCCACCTTCCTAATCAGGCAACGCCGCAGAGCCATAGCAAGGCAAGCCGGACCAATCAGACGATCAAGCAAGCCAAGTCACATGCTACGGCTTGCTTGGCTTGCTTGATGGAAGGTCTGATCCGAGATCAAAGCTTATGCTTGCAATCTGATGGTGATGGTCTTCAAGTCCAGGTATTCGTTCAACGACCAAGTGCCATTGCTACGCCCCCAACCACTCGCCTTCGTTCCGCCGATTGGCAATGTGACTGCTAGTAGTTAGCAAGGCTGATTCAGACAACCTCGGTGCAAGAGGTATTCAATGGAAAACCTTACCCTCGTCATAATTCGTCGTACAGTTGAGATGCACCTGTCCGGCCTCGATCTCCCGGGCCATCTTAATTCCCCTCTCCAAGTTCGTGGTATGTATCGCAGCGTTGAGACCGTATTCGGTTCCATTGGCCATGGCGATCGCTTCGGCATCGCTATTGAAGGTGTACAGAGATGCTGATGGGCCAAATGATTCCTCATCAAAGATTGCCATGTCTTTGTCCACGCCAGTCAAAATAGTTGGTCGAAGGCTGTTTTCATCCTTTGACGGACCAGGGCCACCGATCAGGAATTGAGCACCCATTCTACCGGCCGCGACGACGTTCTTGCTGCTCGCATTCGGTCCAACTCGAGTTACTGGTAATCCCGCATCGTAGACACGAGCCTTTTCTTTAAGAAGCTCGCAAAACGTGGAAGCGATAGTGTCTTGAACCAGGATACGCTCGGTGGACATACATATCTGGCCATGATGGGCAGTCACTGGTCATGGGTTAGGAACGGCGTCAGCGTGGGGGTCCGGTAAAGGTACTCACTTCCTGTCAAGCACAAATCAGCAGCTTTTTCCAGATCAGCGTCGGAGAGCACGATTGCTGGCGCTTTGCCACCCAATTCCATAAACACGGGTTTCGTGTATTTGGCAGCCATCTGACCGATGATATTGCCGATTGGTTTGCTGCCGATGAATTCTATCTTCCTAACAGCTCGATGGGATATCAAGGCTTCTGTCGTTGCTGCAGCATCTTCGCGTCGGGTTTGAATGACATTGAGGACCCCCTTTGGAAGTCCTGCATCCAAAAAAGCTTGTGAAAGAATGTGATGTGTTTGAGGGCAGAGCTCCGATGCTTTGAACACCACACAACATCCAGCCGCAATCTGACCAGCCACGGCTCTTGTTGCAAGGATTACAGCAGCGTTCCAACTATACCAGTGTCAGTGATCCGTTCTTTCTAGCTTGCCATCTAGGCAGCATGCTCTGTCTTACGGAGCTATGGTCAGTATGACTCCCATTGGCTGCTTGAGCACTAAAGCCATATGATTCCAGTCTTGCGAAGGGGGTATCTCTCCAGAGATGGATGTGACTCGTGATGCAAGATCTTGTAGCAATTCGACAGCGTAGCCTACGTTGAAGCGTGCCCAGCTCTCCTTACAGCTAGTCTCTGACATCTGACTACGAACCAGATCTTCAGTCTTCTCGACCATCTTGTCCGCCACCCGCAATAGGAGGTCCCGACGAATGATCGCATTCGTGTATTTCCAGGTAGCGAATGCGGTGCTTGCAGCTTCGGCAGCTCGTTGCGCCGCTTCGACATTCGCAGACTGCGCTGTAAAGACGACTTTACCAGCAGCATGCGAATGAACGTCAAACGTGCTTTCGGGCGATGACTTTGTCGCCACGCCATCGATGATCAGGGGGATCTCTGGTGGAACGCCATTCGAGGCAGCGCCATCTGCAACGACATGTCCCATCTTGATTGAATGAGTCGAAAAAAGGCCTGCACAGTTACTGTTCTACTGCAGTCTGGCTAGATCGAAGTCTAGGAGCTCTACACAATTCGAAAAAACGCCAAAGTATTTATGCTAGATGTCATGCATCAGCACTGACTCGTCGTTTCTTCTGCCACTTTGTTTTATGGTGTCGTGTTAAGGTAATCAACAGCCACCGGAGAGTCTTCTGGTTGTCGCTCAGAAGTCTGGGCAGAAACAATGCTCCACCCTTTGCCATTGTCGGGGATCTCATCCGCCAGGGAGAGACAAGGGATCTACAGGAGGTCCGCCGATCTTATCTCCGTGCCGAAGCATTCTCCCCGCTCCTCCGGCGGGACCCTTCGATACGACATTACGTCCCGATGCAGCCCCAGACCCCAGGAATCCGATGAACACTACGCGCGCCTCTGCACAGACACCCAACACTCTGCGCTCTTGACGAAAAAGCCTTCGCGAAGGCTTGTCGGCTCCTTGCGCGAACGTCTGACATCGAAAATGCGGAACAGCGCTGCCATAGCTTTCGTCACCTCCATCCATGCAAAGGTGTAAGCGTAGGTCAGTCTTCTGGGTGCTTTGATGATCATGGGACAAGCGGGGTCTTACTTGCGTCCGATACATGATCGCGGTCCAAGAGAGAATGGATGAAAGACTTCGAGTAGCGCACTGCTGCTCGCCCGTAGCCATCTATCGGGCTGGAATTCGTGAAAGTCCTATTTCCATTTGTCCTCTGAGCCTGTCCATTCCAATTTTGAAATACCTTGAAGAGACGTTTGTCCATCATTATGTTCAATGTAAGCACACTGACAAAGGTCTGATACGTTTCGGTCAACTTGAGTATATGCTGGAGCATCGAAAGGCGAGACTTACCCCTTCAGGGACGAAATTGCCTGCTAGTGTGGCACCTCCAGAAGGGCAGACTCTCTCCAGTCCAGTGGAACTCGTAGTTCGAAAGCGCATGACTTCTCGCAGTGTGGCCGTCAGCAGTGGTAGTTTGTCAATCTCATTGGCGTCGGCCACTCAATCTTCCCGCAATGGGTAGGGGAATGCCTCATCAAGTCCCTTGTCGGAATCGGGATCATTTGCGTTCAGAAGGAAGCTGAGCAAGTCCTGCCTGCTGGTGCTGTCTCTTCGACGTTTCTCATATGCATTACCACCGTAAATTTCGAGCTCGGCTTTGGCTCGCAGACCCTGATACCAAAAGAAGTCGAGAAAACAGTATTTCATGGCCGGCCTCAGCCATGCACTCATGGAGCCGAGCGCATTTACTGTCCCTCCACGCCTGTCGATGACCCCTAAAAGATCGTTCTTGTCTTCGCGATCCACAAGAAACCCGAAAGGCTGGCCAAAACTATAGTCGGCGATCACATCAAACGCCAGGTAGCTCAGAAGCTGACTTATGTCGCAGCTGGTTGACTGTGCTGACTCTGGGACATCAGAAACCCACGACTTGAACGCCATAATATCCGAAGACTTGTAGGGCTCAAATGCCTTGAGATATCTTGCCGAGAAAGCCGGATCTTTCTCTTCTGTTGGTGGACGTTTGAGTCCCGAGCGGTGAAAATGACTGGACGAACTTAATGAAAGGCATCATAGAACGGACCTTTGAGGAAATAGCCTTTGTGGCTATAGATCTGTTGCAACGCAGCCGGATCGGCAACGGAGATATAATTAGGAGCAATTCGTACAAAATCTCTAAACTTCTTATGTTGCTCTTTAATAGCTTGCGACCTCCGAGTTATTAGCTGTTACTAGTCCTAGGATATAGCGTAAAGGCTCTAGAGTAGTAGTTTAATTATACTAAAAATAAACTAATTAGCTATTAGTACTTATTATATAGGGTTAAGTTAAATATCTAGATATATATAGTAATATTACGGGTATACTATAGAATACGTAGGCTTAGCGTATAATTAGGACTACTCTACCTTATAACTACGGCTAAGATAATAGAGTATACTTTCTACTCTATACTCTATACCTACTTTATAAAATAGAGTAAGAAAGTACTATAAAGTAGCTTATAATTATTAAGTATATAAGAACGTAAGTAATACCTTCTATATACTTATATATAACTTATATTATAATCTTACTAAAAGGTCTATAGCTATTTATATATATTAAGTTATCTTATCTATAATACCTATTACTAACTACTCTTTAAAGAAGTACTTACGTAATACTACCTTATAGGATCGTAATAAGTAAGCTTTAAAGTACTATATAAGAATATTAATATTACTTATTAAGTAGCTAACGTAATAGAAATATATATATATTATTAATAATATAACTAACTTATATATAAGTAAGTAATACTATAAGGTATTATATACTAATAGTACCTTAGGTACTATTAAGTATCCGCTCTTATTTATTAAGTTACCCCCTTATTATAGTAATAGTAATACTATAAGAGCGCTAAGAATAGGTAGAATATATAGAGCTTTATACTATAACTACCTTATATCTATAGAAAGACGGCCTTCTACCTTACTTCTATTAGTAGTAAAATCCCGTCGACTTCGTATCCTAGCTAGCTCTCTCCTATCTTTAAAGAACCTATTAGACTAATATTAACTATTACCCTATAGGTCTCTATAGCCTAATCGTAAGAGGGTATTACTACTTATTCCTTAAAATTTAGAATATAGGAGTTATCCTAGCGTTAAGAGCTATTACGGCTCCTATTACTATTAGGTATATAGTTATCTTTAAAGCCTCTAAGCTTTATTTAAAGACTTACTATCTTTTATAGTAGGCTTAGACTAAAGTTAGTCTTCTAAAGGGCGTACTAAATATAATATAGACGTAAAGAGAGGATATAGTAACTACTACTAAGGTACTAATTACTTATCTAGTAATCCGGAAGATTAACTTTATCGCTACGCTAGAATAAGCTATATATATAAGGGAGTAGTAAATAGGTAGTATCGATACGAGTAAGTAGTAGGTTTAAGTAGCTATAAATATCTAAGGAAGAGGACT
>JAABUL010001151.1_pt1 | contig 52057 bp, 53 predicted proteins | sample 5559151 | NCBI WGS metagenome assembly JAABUL01 (sample SAMN10711876, study PRJNA513368) | rock metagenome | isolation source: Antarctica rocks | place: Antarctica: Victoria Land, Pudding Butte sud
CCACCTCCCCACCCTCACCTCAAAACTTGCACCATAGACCACATCCTCGTATCCCGTCACAAACTCCCTCAAGCCCCACACCACATCGCGCACAACGCGATACGTCAAATGCTGCCGCCTGTCCGTCGCGCTCTGCGCCCAAAACCACACCTCGCCACCTAAAGCGTCTTGGTACGCAACGACAAAGGGATCATCTTGCTTCTCGAGCCAGTGGTCGGCGTAGCGTGGTCCGCCACCGTCGCTGATATGTTGCGTAGCGGCTTTGGAGGCGCGAGTGAAGAGGGGATAGAGGGCGCTAGAGTCGAGTGGGAGGGTGCGGTAGATGTAGATTTGCAGACTGGTACTGGTGTTGGTGACGGTGATGTTGTAGGGGCCTGCGGGACCGTCGCTGGGGGAGGCGGCGGGACGGAATTGTGGGTGGAGTGGTACGGGACTTTGTGAGTTGCAAAGGGCGTCAGTCATGTGTGCTTTTGATTTTGGTTGGGGGTTTGGGAAAGCATACTTGATGGTGGCGTTGCCTCGAAGGAGCACGCCTGGGATGCTGGTTGGCTGGATCCTGGCGGAGGCAGGTGCTGCTGATGCGAGAAAGCATTCTAGTAATAGCAGGAATGCAGGTGGGAGTGGGGAAAACATTATGATGGAAAGAAAATATTAGAATGTCTCGAAAGAAAGATATCTTCTCCGAGGTTCCCTCAAGTCGGCAAAAGGAGTAGGTCGTTTGTATCGTGATTAGATCAAGAGGAAAGCGCATCATGTGCTCATTTTGCGACTTGCGAGATGACGACCAAGAAGAATTACGCGCGTAAACCAGGACATTCAACTGTCTAATCAGAGTAGCGACGAATAATTCGATCGAACTAACTACTCTGAAGCAAGCCAAGCTGAAGCTCAAAGCTAATAGCAGATTGTCTAGTAGACAAAAGCTTGCGTGATCTTACCAACGTATCCATCTAACCCAGCACTACCCACCTCCCTTTGTTCTGGCTGCCCGGTCAAGCTGGGCCCGCCTCCTGGGGTAATTAAGACTTGTGTGCCGACTTGGAACCATTCTCGAGTACTTGCAAATTCGAAGATGATCTCGGTCTGCTGATTGTCTACGGGGGTCTCAGGTGTAGCAATACCACCGCCGTCACTGTCGTTATCGTCGAAGCTGAAGACCTCGTCTGCAGTGGTGACTAATTCTAGAGCTTTGACTTCAACGATCTTGGCGGATGCCCGGATGCTCGCAATGTACACAATTACCAGGACCCCAGGCCAGGCAGGGAGACCAGCTTTCTGGAAGACCGCGCTGAATCGGCTGTAGGATGGTAGGGGGCCTTCTCGAGAGTTCTTTGGCGCGGGAAGCATCACCATGCCCCTTCGTATGCATAGGTCTGAAATGGACGGATTACTTCTGCACGTAGTCCTGGACTGCTGAAGCGTGATTCCAACGGTGCCCACTTGACCAGCTGACAAGTTTCGCACCGGCAGCCGCAGATTTCTAAGACTTGTAATACGAATCTTTTGCCATGTGTGAACGTCGTTGAGGTTTCTCCCAAGTCCCTCCGACTTATTCATGAGATTCCCGGAGGACGGCCATTGCGGACCACGCGTCAGCGTCACGGCTTTTGGTGATCCTTTGATCAGCCCAGGGTAGGACCTAGCACGCTGGAGGTCGATATTAGTTTCGTTGTCTTTAGATTCGTCTTGAGTGCATGGTCCAATAAGCATTTGCTCTCCTACTTCTAGTAGTCCATAGCGGAGAAAGCCACTCAAGATAGTACTAGCAGCAGTGCTTGTGGAATTCGCAGAATTCGTATTGGCAGGCATGTTGAATACCTCATCTACATGAAACAATTTTTGGGGAGGCACATCATCAAATAGCGGTGTAGTAGATCCGTTGAAAGCTTGGGGTATCGTCAATGGAAGCTGGCGTAGAAGAGCATGAAGCCTTCCGATGCCAGTCCCAGTGACAGCGCTGGTGAGGACAATGGGTACTAGTAGCTCACCAGGTTGCACTGAGACCATTACGTTTCTGACAGCCTCCTCATCGTCTTTGGCGATCGATTGGAGCTGAGCATCACATTTGTCGTTCAAGGGCGAAGACAGTATAGCAGGTCTCCGGCCAGCAGCCTTTAGCGTGGTTAGAACTTTAGCCAGCGTATCTCGCAGTCCGGTCTTAGTTGCGAGATCCAGCTTGGTTATTACGACTACCAAAGGTAGATTCAGCTTCAAGCACAGATCCAAATGGGCTTTCGAAAGGTCAACCCCGAGGCCGGCGGAGCCAAGGATCTCATTCGATGTGCTTGTCGCCCCTATCTTGCCGCTACTGTCCTCTTGATCATCGGCGGCGATGCAGCACAGAGTCCAATGAGGCGCCCATGAGACAAGCCCGCGCACCGTAGTGCGTCGATAACGTGGATGCCCAGCAGAATCGGTAACAAAAATCAGACGACCTTTGTCCGAGGCATGGTGGATGTCATCCCATGAGGACACATTTCCGGAAGCATAATTGACGATCTTAGTACGTGGGACAACAGTGCCAGGCTCTGCTTCTTGGTACCCAAAAAGCTCTTGTGCAAGAGAACTGGTCACGCCGGACACGATCTCATGCCGGTGCTTCAATAAGCTGAGTCTGCTTTTGCCGCGACCATTGTCAAGCGTCGAAGTCGACAGCGTACCGAGCAGAGAAGATTTCCCAGATGTGGTATTCCCAGTCAAAGAGACGCGCAGCTGCTCACCGTGCGATTCAAGACCGTCTGTTCTAAGAGTAAATGATTGATTTCCGGTCATGTCGCATTCAGCATGATTCAAAGAGACCGCGGCCACGTCGGGTGTTACGTTTTGTGAACCTAGGTCAGGAGCTACGAGCACTTCCGCAACCCAAAGCTTCTCCTTACGAAGCCTACTCAAAGAAGCTGTCTCGCCTTCCTCAGACCACTGGCAGTCACCTACAATGATCATCCGGAGTACTTGTATATTGCAGCCAAGGCTGAAAGCCATCGCACGCAAAACCGTTAAACTTTCCCCGAGCTCGTCTTCTGTAAGACCAACACATGTTCCATCATCACTAACACCAATCTCGTAAAAGGAACCACTGCTCTCTTCAAGTCCCGGTATCAGAGGACCTGGGCCTTTCGAAGCACAGCGCTCGACATCTGAATCAGGCAGAACGGGCAACACGAGGCTTGATTTGGAAGATGAATGATAGGGAGAAGACTGCTGGAGGCGCCACAAAAGCTGGGTTGTCAGACCTTGCAATCTATTTTGTCTTGACTGACTACTGGGCGCCAACACTGGTGTAGGAGTGATTGGCTTGATGTCAGTCTCTGATTGCGATCTGGGAGCACGGGAATTGGACAGGAAAGATCCGGAAGCCTTCTGAACAGTGGAAGTAGAAGTAAAATTTCGACGCGGTCGCAGTAGGAGGTGCAGTTTGTACTCTGTCGGGCCCTCTTGTGGTTCTGCTTCAAGCTTCTCGATGCCACAATTGGCCAAGATCTCCGCATGAGGCATTCTCATCCCAGCGAGAAGTGGCTGCCCGTCCCCATGGCCGCTGCTGGCTTGTACAGCTTTTGAAGCAGGCCACGGAGAAGACACCCTAGCTGGCTCAGACTCAAATGTGAAGATAGAGGCCATTATCCCCGTGTCTCCTCTCTGAAATTGGTATGAATTGATTCTCTTCTATCCCTCAAGGATTCCTTTGTGAACAGCCTTACGTGTACGCTCTATGCCGCTGTATTGTTGCTTTCTGATGTAACATTCGTAAAGACCTCGTGTTTGTATGCGAGTAGTGGATCAGGAAGAGCTCTGAAAGTGGAGGAAGCATCTTGACGGTTCTGTGGGTAAATAATGTTGTTGGAAGTGAACAAGACTTTATCGTGGCAGCTGCCAGACCGGACTGACTACTAGGTAGTTGGACTGTTGAGATACATCTTCGATGGAGTACCTGAAAATGCCTTTAATTAGGGTGACTTTTGTATAGGTACGGATACTGAAAGGGGCTGCGTAGGTATCTGCAGGAATGTGTAGCGAAGTGATGTCGACGTTGTTGGGCTCCGAGATGCGACAGGAGAGATGTTGGCGTATTTGCTAGGTTTGCGCTTGATGATTAAATCCACGCTAGTGACGCTAAGTACTTTACCGTCTTCGGCTGCGCTTCCAGTAAGACCGCGCGTTTACCGAAATGCGTTGGTCCCGATCGATCCAAACAGCAAAGTTTACACTGCCTTCCTTCGTACAAGCCAAAGCCGCACCTACTAAAACTAGATCCAACCTTGTTACCACCTTGTTCTGACGTTTCAGATTGACACCCTTCGGTGATCGGGCAATGCTCGCCCGACTCTGGGCGGTCAGGGTGGCATTGTTGGGGCTGTGGAAAGGCAGGGGTCAGGCACGGTCAAAGTTCCGCATCGTAGTGACTCTACTTTACCATAGTGTCATGGCCAGGATAAAGTTCAGTCATAATTGTTTGTGTTGGTGGGTGTTTGGTCTTGGTCAAGTCAGAAAGCGAAGGCGTAGCAATGCCGATCATGCTGAAACAGCGGAGGTCTGAGGTGAGATTTGGTTAGTTGCGTTACTTGTTGGTGCATTGAGGAGGTGCAAAGCAACCAAAGACGTGCTTTCCGGTCCCGAAGCATTGTTCTTACGGTCTGATGATTGTGGTAACGACAGACAAGACCAGTCCTATCTACCGTCACATGCCATGCCACAAATGTATGCTGAACGCCGCTCTCTATGCTTTCCTAGGTCCCCATCCGATCCCAATGCCATGACCTTTCCAAGGCCCTCCCTGTTCTGCGCTCGCTATTACGAAGGATTTCAAGCCCATTACTATGCTGTTATCGCTAAAAATGCTTATCGATGTCGTGAGTGTTGGTGTGTAACTTTAACCAGTGGTCAACGGTCCGACCTTGGTTTGCATTTGTCGTGCGCCAGATGTCCGTCACGTGCGGTCTTGCGCGTGAATTCAGCCCCACAACGGTGACAGGTGGATTTTTGTGATGTCCCGGATTTCTCACGCTGATGACGAAGAAGGTTGCTGAATGTGGAGAATTGGCGGCCATTACAGCCATGGTCCCAGCACTGCGGTTTCTTGGGCGCTTCGAGTACCACGGGTTCTGGATTTGAGGGAGCCACAGAACCACCTCTTCCACTGCGATTGTAAGGGTAGATTGAGGAAGAGGAGAGGGTTGGATTTTGGGAGCTCCTGAAGAATTAGCTTCAGCCTCAGGGGAATGTAATGTGATTGACTTACGAACTGTACAGCGTGCTTCCGCTAGCACTGCTGGTAACGTAGCTGGCAGGGTAGCCGCTTTGATAGGGAGACCTGAGGCAAGACCGTCAGTAATCCAATTTTTTTGGTCTCGGCAGAGGCACTAAACTGACGCTGAGATGGCTGGCCCGTAGCCCCCATGACTGGATGAAGTAGAAGGTGTTCGACCGTAAGCGCTGTGGCTTTCGTACGAAGAAGAACCGGAATGAGCTACAAAAGAGTCAATGGAACCGCTCAAATAGTCCACCTCGCTCGGCCTAATCCCTGCGGTGCTCGGCAGCATGGTCCTTCGCAAAAGAAGCTTGGACTGGCGGCGAGAATCGTGAATGTTCCGCCGCCGCTGCCGAGCTACCTCACGCTCTGCATCCCTGAATCCGCCATAGGCCGAGCTTGGCAGGATGCTAGGGCCTGGGGGACCAGACATACTGCGTGACAAGGAGGCTTCAGTGGTATAGCCTAGATGTCTGAGCTATTGACTGCGAGACGAAGGCATGGTGCTGAATATAAAGTTGAACTTACCTCGCTGAGATGGCGATCTCGAGGCGGCATAAGAGCCACTCGTGTCACGGTAGCTAGACATCGTATCCTGATGATAAGACGGATAACTAAAAGATTCATTAGCTGTGCACTGGTCAATGTGATATGTATTGACTTACCTCATAGCAGTCCTACCGAGTGGACTAGTTGCAAAGGGACTGGCTCGGCTGTTGTAATTTGCTGTCTCTGCGAAAAGTTGATCGTAATCCGGATCTAGGAGTGAAGATTCGAATGTCGACGAGGGTTGGTGTAAGTTGGAGAAAGAGGCTGGTGAAGTTGTACGATTGTAGCCGCTTGGATCGTAGTCGGTAGTGAGGTAGTCGGAGCTGAGTTCACTACGGAGGGTGGATGGTCGGCGACGACTAGACGAGTGATAGGGCGATGGTATTGAAAGTTGTGGAGCACCTGCGGTTTCGTTCAAGCCGAGGTTTTGGAAGCTTGCTTCGGTAACGGAGAGGGTACGGTCGATACGAGGACTGCTTCCGCGTGAGTAGTCTGAAGGACGGCGATGGGAACGAGACATGATGACGTTGAATCGATTTCATGAGATGGGAAAACAAACAAGATATGCTGACTCTTTCTTTAACCCCCCATGCACTAGGATACGTTCGAAACTAGGATATATATTGGCAATGTCAAAGAAACTCAACTCTGTACAGCCGTACGTGGTTAAAGCTTGGAAGGAATCAACAGGTGCTCATAATAGAAAAGAGCAGCCCATAGTTGCTCCTCCTTCGCCACGAGGGGGGCATTACTTCCTAAGTATTCCTCTTGGACTATGCCGTTGCTGAGGCATTCCTATTGGTCAGCCCTAGAATCCTGAAGGATTTGACCCCTGTCAAAATGCACCAACAAGGTATGGGACAACTTGGACGGTTTCCCAGCGCTGTTGCCTTTACAAATAGCAGCAGGCACCAATTGGCACCGAATGCTTCAACGATCCTGCGTTGCTGTCTCAAGGCTGAGTCATAGAAGATGCGAAATTTGATCAAGGTCGCAAAAGTAGTACTCGGACGGTAGGTCGGTTAAATATGAGCGAGGGACACGCAATGCTCACCGCATGGTCGGGCGTTCATTATCGCACGAAACCCGTGATTACCTTCCAATGCATGTTGACCATCAGGCAGTGGATCAGCCCGCTGCTAGCAAATGAGAGAGCTCAAAACGCGTCAGGTTCCCACCGATCTGAATGAAGGATTCGCCATGAGCGTGGAGGTGGACTACTCGAAACGGATGATGTGGCGCAGAAAGGACGAGCGTATCTCCCGCAGTCATCCATGCATCTGACTCCATCGTTTCAACAGTCTTCCCCAGCCCTATCGTCGTTGAAACGTGTTGGCATTAGGACAGAAGGCTAGTGGACGACAGATCGGAAGCTGATATCCATCTTAGATGGGAAGCTCCGGATGTCCGCCTGCTTGTTGCAACGCTTTGTTGAATCTTAGGCGGTCACTGCCTTGCAAGAACACCTGAGCCCAGGGCTTGGGAAGACTAAAGAGCGGTTCTGAAACTTGTCACCCCGGGTGTGGTACGGTTGCAACGTGGAGGCTGGGTTCTCAAGATCCTTCACGCCAAAGGTTGGTCTGGGTCAAATGGACGATGGACTAAAGTAATCCATAGAGAAGCGAGTAATAGCCGCCCGGCTGGGAGCGAGGGGAGATTGCGCACGAGCATACTTTAGGGATCGACGCGAACGAGCTGAGGAGCACTTAGAGACGGCCTCGGCCGCTCCATGAATCTAGGGAAGATTATTGGGTGTGGATTGGCAAGCTTGGTCGCCGTGCTCGCTGATAGCAATGTGGGAACTTTGGGCAATGCTAGTGTTGGCATGTAGAATAGTTCTAGAGCGGAGGCTAGAGGGAGCGCGGTAGGCAACAAGGCAGTCAGATCTGCGACAGACGGAAGTTGCTTTTGCTTTGATTGCAAAGCTGAAGTGGTCGATCACAACGGTCGCGAACATGGTTTGTCCGGAGGCCGCTGCTAGCTTTCCTGAGTAGGCGGTGAAGAGGCAAGAGAGGTTGTAAATTGCATAGTAGTTTTGAGGCTCAGATCCAACCTATTTTGGGTTAACACGCGCAGCCACACGAATCCCTCCACCTAAAGGCCATGTGCCAATGTGGGGTAGCAGACTAGTGGACCAATCTTTCCATGCAGAGGATCTTTGCATTTCATTAGTATCGCGGAACACTATACCATAGTATTGTTTGCAGGCATGTGCCTGGATATAGGGATGCGGAACAAGCTCAAGAACCACTCAGTCCATCCATACTTGGTGGTATTACTTACTAATCTCCCTTTCGGACTTCTTTCAGGAACCCCGAGCGTAACCCATTCTACTCAGGATTACGAACAATGCCCCTACAATGCGATGATGCTCTCCATCTATGGACCCCCTTGCTCTCCAAATCTCCATGCGATCGACCTGCGTCATCTTCCAGTAATGTCCAGAGTCTCCGAAGTGCGACATTCTAAGCTGAATGCGTGTCGAAGTGTTTCCGAGCACTATTTGTCAACACTCTTTACCCTCTCCATGTGAGACATTCCATGGCCCCCACACTTACTCGGTCGAAGGAATGCCACATGGAAACGACTCCACCCGGATCCTGAATCCTTTAAGTGCGAGGCTGACGTCCCTAGCGCAATCCCGCAGGATTTAACCGCAGTCTTGCCCATCCCGTGCAGATTATCTTTGGTCGTTGGCTAGTAGCTGAGGCTGACGATAAAGGCCTTTTGAATCTTGATTGGCCAGGCTCAATGAGTACCCTAGCATCATTTGCCAGTCATGCTCTAGCCCGTCCGTGTAGCTCCGCAAAGCCCGATGCATCTGCTACCGGGGTAACCTCCACATCGCCATTGGTTGAAGTATGCGCAGGATTCCAAAAGGCACTGGAGCCAGTACAGACGTGATTACAGAGCTGATGAATAGGGCCTGTGTGCTTGGTGGTGGATAGATTGTCAGGTGATTGCATTTCCCTGGTCTTATCTCAAGATCGGAATTGCCGAGAACTCCATTCTCGATTGCTTTTCTCCTCCCTTCTTCTGTTCGCGAATGATGTCCGTGAAGACGTGATACATGGCTTCGAGGGTCCTTCCGCAGGTCTTCAGCACGGTTCAGAACGTCCAGACCAGGGACAGCAAGTAGAGAACGGCGAAGGAGGTGTAGGCGCCGAAGCCCTGGTGAACTCAGCTGCGTGAGTACACCGAGTTCCTGGTCCGTACGGTGCTTTAATCTAGTGGTGGACTTGATCAAGCCAATGATGAGGTTGGTCAGCCAATTCGATGTGGACAACAGGATCACTCCTATTCGCAGGCTCGCTGAACATGGTTTCCTCGTCAGCATTTCTTTCTACATTGTTACTGGAGTTACAGAACAGGTCTAGAGACTGTAAACGAGGCGAATGGGAGCCGTTGCTCCCGAAAAAGCGAAGGACTTCATGAACGCGTATAGGGGAATATATCACTTGGCATCGCTCATCTAGGAGTTTTCGGTCACATTTCCCCTTTTGAGAGCAATGTTTGAGTACTGCGACAACTTCGAAAATCCAATGCTTTGAATAAGCCTTGCAATTTAACATGTTGGCTTGACGTGAGGAAGAAAGACTCTAGAGGATCGCTTACCGTACTGGCCCCCTTACGCCCCAAGCTCAGCACATAGAACAGTGGAAAGCAACCGAGACCCAGCCTTCCAAGCGATGTGCTGGTCAATCGCTAGTGTATGGTCCAACCAGAATTGCAACGATGGAATGAAATGTCATGAAGAAGCTGGCCCAGAGAAGGAATGGCCGTCTCCCAAAATGATCCATCGTCCATCTTGTGAAAATTCAACAACCTGAGTGAAATTGAGTGCTCCCGACATGATACGTTGCATAATAGTTGGGAATATGACGGGCGAACAATCAACCAGGGCGTTGATCCCACCGAGTTTCTGGAAGAACACGAGGACCACTGCAACATATGTTCTTCGCCAGCAACCCCGTTTGGATTGATCCGTCCAAGAAGGTAGCTCAACTTGATACAATTCATCAAGCCTTTATATTGCAGGTTAGGGTGTCTCAATACGCTGAACCCTTTGTAAACTGTAATCTCAGCTCAAATTTCAGACCAACCTTGCTGAATACGAGGATCTGTCGTGGTTTTCAACGCAGTCTACCCAAAGCTTCCAATCTTTTTGCACGTCTGCTCTTCGGCACCAGCCCTTGAGTTCTATCAACTTATAAGCCGTCAGCTAATGGCACTGCAAGCGCTAGAACGAGTCCGCTTTTTCGGCTTCCGAGAACTGGAGGAACAGTATCCCAGCTCCCAGCATGGCCGGGGATACGCTGGAGGAGGGAAGGCAGCCACCAAGCCCATTCAGTAGCCATGTAACAAATTCTATAATAATCCAGTATGCAATGGCAATACTTGTGACAATGCTGAGCTCTTCCCAGAGCAATGAATCTGGCCGTATTTCGGGTGGGAAGATCTCGGAGATGTATCGCCCCAGCTCCAACAGTCTTGCAACTACTAACATCGCATGATTGCCTCGAGCAGTTTGCAACACCGAGCCTATGGTAGATACGACCACGGCGACGACGATTGAAGGCTTCCTAGAGATTGTGTCTGCAATCCCGTCTTGATTGAGGACGCCTAGCAGTGCTCTCACTTCGATTTACGCCATCAAGAGTCCTTTGTCAAAACCTGCGCCAGGAGCTTTATCCGAGACTTGACCGAATCTGGCAAGAAACTGAGGCATGGGTAAGACAATAGACTCAAATCATTGATCGAGCCCAAAGATCACTCCTCCAAGAGCAGCAAAAGCGGTACGTAGGGTCGCAAAGAATTCATGAAAACTTCTCTGAAATCTGGTGGTCCGTTAGTTTGCCGATGATCCCAGACTGCCTTCGAATGATGTTGCCATCACGCGACATGCCTGTGATGGATGTGAACAACAACATGATGTAGGAAATGCTAAATCAGATTTAGATGACCACGCTCCAGTATCGTTGCACCGTGCCTTCCCCACCTATTAAGGTCAGCGACTAAATGCATCACTTGTCTCGTGTATTAAACGAGGTTGCTCGGATACCCGAGGCCGTTGAGAAATGGAGAGAGAAACTCCAAAACTGTCTCATAGGGCTGAAAATGCTTGGCATTCAGGGCTTATCGATCTGTGCATGACCAGTCCCGACTGAACGGCATTCCAGGCCCCAACATCGCTCCTAACACGTGTCGGAGTGCCCTTTGCATCAGCCTCCAGCTACTTCCACATATAATCAGGCCTTTCGTATGCTGTCTACGTTGAATCCTACTTCTCTACTGCTGTAAAGATTTGAATTCAATCAGCTTCTACTGGGTTGAAACAATATACCCCACGTCGTCTGACAAGACATCTGATATCAATTCGTGTACTATCAAACCAAGCATCATTCTCGGAAGCCTCGGATACAAAGGCTTAGGGATCCGATTCCGAGCACGCCTTGCTCGTCTCCATCATGGCGGCTTTCCTCACCGACCTGGTCAACTCCATCTTCACCCCAGGTCCTACGCCCTCGATAATTATCGCGACTAACGCCTCCTTCGCTGCTCTCCAAGTGGTTCTCCTTGTCCTCCTCATTCTTACATACAGCGTCCACTTCGCCATACTCTCTTTTCTAAGTGCTGGACTATGGTGGGCTATCAACTGGTTCGTGACGGAGTTGGAGGCTGCAAATGAGAAAGAGAGAGAAGCCAAGCAAATACGAGAGATGAAGAAAGGGCAAGACGACCGAGGCACAGACGATAGCGGGACTGAAACCGAAGGTGCGGGCGATCGGAACGCAGAAGCGTCTAGCCAGAGCCGGTCAGAAAGATTGTTAAGACCAGAAGACGCGCAGGATCCGATTCGAAAGAGGACAGTCTCTGGCGAGGGTTCGTCAGGCGAGATGAGTACTGATAGTGAGTGGGACAAGGTTTCTGAAGCGGGAGACATGGATGCATGAGTCGAGAGAAGAGAATGGGTAGATGTCAAGATTGTGGGAACGCCCTGTAGAGTTATGATAGACGCCATAACGAATTGTATATGGTATATACTGAGGCAGTTTCTGCAGCTTTTGGTAAGCGGTCGGATAATTAATACCAAAGGGCAAGAAAGAAAACAATACAAATTCTTGGCTCCGCCTTAGTACCGCGCGCTCCATTGTTCTCACGTTTTACACATCGGTATGATGTTGTTATGGAGCTCCTATCTCGCATAATAGCTCTTGTGGACCTGCATAAGACTCAATAAGGCTAGCGCGCCAGCTATCCAAATTCGTGCGCGAACCGTAGATCACGCTTAAGCACAACCACCATCTCATGACAGTGATCGACTTAGCATTACCCTCCTAATACACTTGTTGAGGGCCAGGACATCAAAATGAAGCTTGTCAGGTAAGCAAAACACCAATTCTATTCAGCAACGGACCCAAGCTGAGCTCTGCATCTCAAGGCTCGCCCTGTACACAAGCGCTAACCCAATGCTAGATTTCTCATGAAATGCGCCAACGAGACCGTCACGATCGAGCTAAAGAACGGTATTCTTGTTCTCTTCCACTCTACGCTGAGTCCGCCTGACCAATTTGCTTTCTTAGGCACCATCCTCCATGGCACCATCGCTTCCGTATCTCCACAAATGAACACTGCTCTGCGCGCCGTCAAGATGACACCCAAAGGCCGTGACCCCATATCTCTCGACAGTATTAACATCCGTGGTTCTACGATTCGATATTACATCCTACCGGATTCGCTACCTCTGGATACGCTACTGATTGATGATGCGCCGAAACCAAAGAACAAGGCCAGGAAGGAGGTCGCCGATCGAGGAGCTAGAGGTGGTAGAGGAGGGCCGCGGGGTGGTAGGGGTGGACGTGGTGGTGGATTTAGGGGTGGACGGGGGAGAGGTGGAGGCAGGGGGTTCTAGGGGCGACGAATTGAAGGAGCTGAGGTGCTACATCAAGGCACCGGGCGACGGCTGCTTTCGAGAAGCAATTTAGAAGATCTTGTGGATAGTGATTGGGGATTTGCACCACAAAAGTTGCATCACAAGACCATGCAAGTATGGCACGCTCTGGTTATAATGGCGTCCGATCTATCAACCGTGGGCTTGACAACGAGGTTGTCATCGTAGCCCAGAGGACCGGAAGAACACTATTTCATCTCTGGACTTATTGCCTCTCATTACTTGATGATTGGTTACATTTCATGTCTTCCATATCCTGATAATCACAAGCTTCTCCCATCCTGCTTTCTTTCCCGATCTTCCTACAATCTCAACATTCCAACTTGAACTCCACTGCCGTATCTTCTGCATGACCTCCTCAGGCCTATTCTGCTGACACAGTAGTATGTAAGCCACACCTCGTTCCTGGCTCAAGACCGAAGGAAGCTCTTCCAGGAGCCTGTTCGTGACTTCCATGCCATCGACTCCTCCCGCATACGACAGCGCAAGGAGCTGCGAGTCACGCTCAAATGATCCTGCATTATAATTAGCATCACCCGTGCTCATGGCATTTCCCGCAGAGGATTCAGCGGCGGTCCAGATCCCAGGCACATGCGGAGAAGGGACATATGGCGGGTTGAAGATCAGCACGTCAGCCACGCCGAAGCGTAGTGGGCTTGTCAAGTCTGCGCAGAATGTGGCGGACAGGGACGCAGTATACCCTGGAATGTTGGTGTTTCGACAGGCCTGCAATACGGTTTGCTTTGCGGCACGGCAGGCGAATTCATTCACATCGCTGCCTAGAGCTATAACATCGTACCGGCCAAAAATAGCTTCAGCATGAGCTGTGAGGAAGGCGATTACGACGCCTGAGCCTGTGCCGACTTCGAGGACTATCGGTGTTGGACTGGGTGCTTTTTGCGAAGGCTGCTGGTTAAATCGCTGTTTGAGGAATTGGCTTTCGATTTCCGAGGAGAGCGTGTCGAGGAAGAGGAATGAGTCTTCTGCTGGCTCATAGATGCATGTCACGTCTACATGAGTAGTTGATGGGGTCGGCAGCATTGCCTGCTAATAGATTCGAAGAGGGTTGACGATTGGTCGTGTGTGGTGGAGATTTAGAGTTCCGGCCTGCGAGGTGATGTCAACTCGGTGGTCCACTCTTTCTTTTATTCACATATCAAAGCAGACATCAAAATTCTCTATTCACGAGATACAATGTTGAAGCTCTCTAATCGCCTCCTAGCAAACCCTTCTTCTATTGGCTCTGCCGGAGCTTTCAAGCCCGCGCCGTTAGCACTTCTCCCACCAATCTATCTCCTGAGGCGACTTTTACGAGCACATCGAAAATACCTATTGCCGACAGAGGGAGGGAAGCAAAAGCGCCTCTTGGGTGACGAATATGTCAAGAGCGAGTTTCGTGCGCACCGGAATGTCGAAAACCCAATACACATTGTGCGTCCACCACTGATCTATACCCTCAGGTTTAGTGTATATACCCTATAAGATTCGCAAGCTAATGGTGGGATATTCCATAGATTGGATTCTTGACTGAGTGGCAGACCTATGCGCAGAGCATTGAGGGCGACCAGTGGATTGGAGAGAAGATGGACAAGGGAAAAATCGACAAGATGAGTGGTGCGAATATGTTCTTCACCGAAGGCTTGAAGACATGCTAACCGGCTTCAACAGACCAACAATTGGGCCAAATGTATGAGCTCATGCAGGCTATCCGAAATCAAGAACATGGGGTGGGTGACGATGGGGAAGGAGTTCCATAAATCGCACTCAAAGTCTGCCTCTGGACCATCCGATGCAATAACGTCGTTTGCAGCGGAGTATACCTAGTTACGGAAATCCAGCCAACTTAGGTCTAATTTTGAACCAAGAGCAGCAGCAACTTCGACTTCCCTCACTCGATGCTCTACGGCCGAGTAGAATTGGAATCCTGAATTTGTTTGCCTCAGATATCCAGAAGCCCGATGACTCCTCGCCATACGGAAGCAGTCTTATAGCACTAGACTTGCCTGCCAACCTCCATATCACGGCTGAGCGTGACTCGATATTCGTGTTACACAAGGAATACGACGTACCGATTGGTGTCCAGGCATCCCCAAAACAGTGAGCGCCCGGAAGGCAAGACACGGAGACTATTTTTGTTCATGGAGGACGAAAACTGGACATGTGCAGGCTTCACAGAGTCATTCTCTACCTCATCTCGAAACAAGTCCTGTTCTATTAATTGTCTCAAACCCTCGGTTTGAGATTGACCGTCCTCAAAAATAGGCTGGAACTCTTACACCTCGCATTCGGGCTTTCCTGTTCCGTGTATCAGCCCACCCAGCGTTCCACAGACCGAAAAAGCTCAGATTCGACAACCCTGTATGTGAGGCACAGCAGATCGTTCTTTGCATGACATATCTGATCAATGGAAGGCCATGGTCTCCATTTAGCTTCCTGAGGTCCTTTACGAACAGTGTGCTCCCACGCCGACTGCTTTTCCCCAGGTGACACACGTACTCGAGCATTCTCTTGGTCCCTAAGGTCCCATCGCCCATCAACGGAGATGTGCACGGCCAAAATGCTCAAGAGCCCATCCTGCAATCATTGGTGGGCCGAGATCCTAACCCCCTGCAGCGAAGGCAAGAACTTCAGCACCTGTGCATCATTCCAGAACGGTAAAGCTCGCTCTCCACAGAACCATCCGATATACAAGGCCGAGGCCAAGACCTGCCCGAAGTGTGACAAGAAAGACGACTATGACGGCGAAAAGATCCGGATGATCAAGGGTGTTATGAATGGGTACAGATGTGGCACGGGCCCCAGCAAGTCTGATGGCGGTTTTGAAGTGCAGGGTCATCAAGCTAGGATGACTGAACGTAGTTTCGAGCCGCCGGGCTTTTGCAGGGTGTTCTGTACTGTGATGTAAGACCTTCAATCGATGAGGAGGGTAGGTGAGTTTTCGACTGGGAGGACTGGGGCTTGGATCGGTTCTTGTATGATTTACAGCTGTTCTGCAGACAAGCTGCTACGTGCAACTCTCTGCTACATTGTCCGCTGCAACATTTATTGCGTGCCAGTCATGTGCATAATCGTGATCTGCAGCACCCCAGGAAGAACCAAATGGACGGTCTACCGTAGCCGTTTTGGACAATTGAGAGCAGCGGTTATCGACAGACTTTTTATGCCTTGACGGTTTGAGTGCTGGCTGGATAGCTGGACAGAGGTCCTCCGTAGCAGACTTCCAGTGTAGGTACCCAAAGTAGCATTCATGATATTTTGGTAGCATCAGGCCATACAGATAGGTAGATAGTTTGAGAGTATTCCCAAATCACAATATTTTCAAGAGCTTGCCCCTCAGTACAAAGTTCCTCTAGTGATGGATTATCCGGATAGATATGAATGCATCTGTAAATCTCATACCTAACTTTATTCGTCAGTCATCATGTGAATAACTTGGATACCTCAACGAAGACATTAGCAGCAGAGAGTAAAGAGCCATGATATGATAATACTATCTAAAATGCCGCTAATGCATCGGAAAAAATCAAGAGTCCACGACCAACAGACGCCCTGCCAAATGAGTAGATCGCTATCTGCTAATTATTCACGCATGCCGTAATATACATACATCAGCTAGAGTCGCCCATGCCTAGCCTTGAAGATAGAAACCTTGTCATCATAGAATAAAATCTCCCTGAGATGCAACTTCACCTTCTCCTTCACGCCAGCACCATCATCTTCTTCTTCATCAGCCGTGATACTACCAATATCCGAATCCATGGCCCCAGGCTCTATTGCCGGGGGTATCGCTGCCGCGCCCCCATCGTCACTGTCGTCATCTTCATCGTCGTCATCATCGTGATGTTCTCCATCTTGCGTATCATCGTCTGAATCGTCGACTGCAGTCGAGGTTTGGCCCCTTGAGTTTTTCATATGCTTCCTCTCGAGGATCTCGAAACATTTACCGTTGATTGCCAAATAGCAAAGCTCCACCTCCGGTCTCAGCGCCACGACATCGATGGCTCCTCGGGCAAAGTCCTTAATGTTGAGCGAGCTGCCATACGGATGATCCGCAATGTTAGGCACATGCAGCGATCGTAGGTGCGGAATGTTCGGTAAACGCTGCAGGAAGAGGTGCCAATCCTTGTACTCGATCGCCATTGACAGCTCTCGCAGCTTGCTCATCTTGCCGCTGGTCACGAAAGTGAGTACATCGCGGGTTAGCATCCACTTTCGAGCGGCTTGAGCACGTGTACGACTTTCCATTGGCCCGTAGGCGCTGTCAACCATTACCTTTGTGAGGCTGCCTCGGTGACGACGCAGAGGACCTCGGTAGATTGCTTCGAGAGTGACGTGAGAGACGAATGATGCTGTATCTTGCAGGAACATCCATTCGAGGCTATTGGGAGCAAGCGTTGTTTTGAGGAAGGATATCAGATCTGATGAGACGGCGTCTGTGTGGATCCTTCTCAGCTGTAGCCGATATTCCAGGCCTTTCCCAAGAGAGTCTGAAGAGGCCTTACGCAGAGGACGGGATTGAGGACCAGCAGCTTTAGATGTTCGTGTGGGATGCGAGACGAGTGATTTGCGGGGAGCGAAGTCTTTCTTGAGACGGTCCCAAATGCCTGACTGGTCCCCGCATTGGAGCAATGTCAAGGTGGTAAGCATGGTAAAGTCTATAGATCTGCAAAGGACACGTGGGACCAGCTTCGTGAGTCTTTCAAGCTCCAATACCTCGAGCTTCAACTTTTCTGTCGGAATTAGGATATCATCAACGCCAACGGCTTCACCATTGAGGGTTTGGAGGTCGTCATGATTGCTATGCAGCTCTTCTGTTGATTCGGCTTGTTTAGCGGTATTTGCTGTCACGCCACCGGGCACCGCTCGATCATCAATAAGTGGTGGACTTTCTCCAGACAAAGCCGGGTCAATGGCATCCATTCCTACACTAGGGACTGGGGGTGCAAGCGCGTCCAAAGATGTCGCCGCTTCCTCGATGTTTGGCTGATTTGGTGCGACACTATCAGCCCTGTTCGATTGCAGGTTTAAATTAGACATTATGGCGGTCGGAACTTGGATACTGAAATTCAGTTGCGAATCCTGCTTCGTGGCTTCGTTGGCATGCGTTTCGTTTCTCAGGTTCTCTTTCACAGTGCATAAAGCTTTGTAATGGTCATAGATGTTGCTCACCAACAGCGTGAATACACCGCCGGTAAAGAGAGCCGCTGCATTTGGGTCGGCTTGAAGGCCAGGCGGAATATAAAGGGTAGACGTCATGCCAATTCGTAGTTCTCGCAACGAGCCGAGCGAACGGCCAAGTAGTACACTCAGCTCCACCAAGTAACGGGCTTCATCTATGTCTAGCACAGTGAGTGAGCGTAAAGGGGGCATTTTGGAGAAATTGGGTTTTTCCACATGATGATCAAGCCACAGGATGTTGTTCACACCATAATGCCCAGGCTCCAGTAGCCTAGGATACTGCAATGGAGGGAGGATAGCCGCAGCCGCAGGTCCGGATGTTGCTTGAGGACTGTTTGTGGATCTGGGTGATCCTAATAAGCCTGCGTCATGCAACGCTGCTTGGTTGTCGTGAAATCGTATCCAGAGCTTTTCTAGCCTAGAAGTTCTATGATCTCCCAGAGAAGATAGTGCGATCCAGATATCTCGTAGCACTCCCGTAGGCATGTCCCAGACGAAGGACTCCTATTTTGCGTCATCGTCAGCACCGGCATCGTTCTTCCAATACCGCATGTACACTTCTTACCAAATTGGGCATTCGGGCAATGCTCAGTGCAACAAGCGTGCCGAGCATCTTCCCGCTTTCCTTTGTCACAAGATATTCCTGAACCCAGTCCCTTGGACCATCACCCAGAGAGAACTTCTTGACGAATTGAGAGAAGTAATTTCCCCTTCGTGATCTTCGAAGCTGTGGGCTACTACCCGCACCGTTGCTCAGATAGCTGACACAACGACAGTGCGGACACTCGTAGCTTTGACATGACACGCCACAGGGGGCATTGCTAGGGTATAGGACGTTGTCAAAGAGGTCTTCCCTCATCACAAGTGTAGCGAGACCATATGTCAATGCGTCCACACCAGCTCGACTTTCGGCGGAATTCAGATTGTCTGGCCAGACGATGTCGAACCTACTGTAAATTGTGGGTATTGTCAAAGCATGCAATACAGAGTTTACCTTGGCGCAATTCGCTAAATCATTGGTGTGGGTGACCTGAGAGCGACATCAGCGACAAAATAATGGGCCTATCCCAGAAGTTACACTCACTTCTTTAAAGATTATCTTCAATATATCCAACGGCAGGTCAAGAAGTCGTAGCGGGCCTTCCTTCGTCGCGGCGGCCGCCCAATCTTTCTCCTTGCCCTTCAGCAGTCTCGCCACCTTTTCTTCCGATGTTTTGTACCTTGCGTGCTCGGACGTATCCACAGTCACGTCCTGATCAAATTGAGACGATTCATCGTCCGTGTCTTCAAGACCTGTGCTTGGTTCCTGCGAAGATTCCCGACTTCTATGGTCAATCAGACCCTGGCTCAAGGATTGAGTTCCTAAATGCTGACCCATTGACATGTGTGAATTGTGCCGATCAATTGTAGGGGAGGGTAATTGCTTGCAAGGTCTCAAGAATGGTTCATCCGAGTCCATGATCAAAACGGAGGAATGGGCACTCCAGAGATGTAGTCCCCAAGGACTTGTACTGCAACAGATTCTGAAGTTGTCGAGGGTTTAGGAAGCGCAGCAAGCTTCCCCTCCTTCATGTGCCCTCCAGCCAAAGTCCAGATTTGATCACATGAATGTGCCCCCAATGCAGCGTATCTTCTAGGGAGTTTTGAGAGATTACGTGTTGAGGTGGGGTGACGGAGAAGCTGTGTGAGAATTTCAGTCGCTGGGCGTCTGCGACGGCTAATTTCAGGTGTTGCAAGAACGGAAAGTATGGTGAGCTAGAGGCTGGGTGAGTTGGCAGATGTCTTGACCAGAATAATCTGCTGGAGATTGAGAGAGGCCGCACTCAGACTGACCCTGCTCTAGAATCTCATGAAGGTCTTGCTTGTGTTCCCTAGAGTTTTGGTGAAGTTGCCCCTATATCAACGCTCGGATCTGATTCTGGTGGTCTGCAGCTGATGGGAGATCTAGAACTAGGCCTTGAGATGCCCCAGCAACGATCGCACAACAAGCGCCACACGGGGCCCGAGCTCTTCCCGCTCCACGGGCCTTTCTTAGGGCTGGCGTTAGCGGATATAGGCCATGAGGATCCTATTGGCTGTCCTATTGAATGTTTACAATCAGAATGTTGGTGTGTCCAAGCTGAAAGAGTAGTAGTGATTATCTTCACTGTAACGGACTTCCTCAAATACTGCTAGCTTATCCAAAGAAATTAGTACAATACATCCAACCATAGCCAAGCTGACGAAACTGTCCGTATTAACATACTCTATTCGACACATCCTCAATTCTTCTCAATCTCAACCTTTACACCATTCGTCTCATTCACCTTGCCCTCCACCTCCCCACTAGCTCCCTTACTCGCATCATCCAGATCCAACGTCTCATCTTCCTCCTTGGGCTGCACAACCTCGACGCAACAGTCCGCATCCTTGTTCTTGCTGTAAACCCGCAGTCCAACAACGCAAATAGCATTCCACGGATCGTCTTCAAATTCTTTGTTCTCTTCTCCATCATCAACGGGTGGGAGGTCTTCATCTGCAGGCGAATCCTCGTTGTCATTGATTGGTTTGCGGGGAAAATCTAGAACGCTATCGATAGACGAATTGAAGGAGCCGTCGCTGTCGTACTGATAGTCGTCGTCAGGCGCAAGGGTGGAGGGTGCGGCCATGGATTGAGGAGCTGGGACTGAGCTTGCCGGAGCTGGTTCGCCGTTGACGGTAACAGCAGGAATCGATTTCAAAGCTTGTTCAAAAGATTGCGCCGTTTGAGCGGCGGTGCTATCGGCTGATGGAGCCTCTTCCGCTTGGTTTTGCTCTTTTGCGACGTCGGCCACATTTGCAGAGGCGTCATATGTCGACTTTTCGCCCTTGTTTTCGGCTTCCGCTGTGGGTGAGGGGACTGTCGCTGGCTCGCCCGTTTTGTCCTCCGTTGCGCCTGCTGCAGCTGCCCTTTCGATTTCGCCTTCGACGCCGGCTGCTACGGTCGTCCCATTTAAGACTTGGGGACGTTCATCATCAGGGATAGGGCCGTTGACCTGCTCAGCTGCCATGGCTTTCGCTGCCTTTTTAGCCTCGTATGCTTCTCTCTTTTGCTTTTGACGCTTATCTCGAGCTCTCTTTCTCTTCTCGTATTCGTAGTCGGCGAGCAGTTGTTTGCGCTTCAACTCATGCTGCTTCTTCTTCTCTGCAGCCTTTTTCTTTTCCTCACGAGCTTTACGGTCTTGCTTCTCCGCCTCTGTCTCTCTGATCTCTCCCTTAGCGTGAGCAAGATCGTAAGAAAGGCCAACTTGAATTAGCTTGTTCTGCCTACTTCTAACGTTTGTCCTAATGACATCCTCAGGCGTGGGGTCATCTTTGTAACGCTTTGCCGTGATTTTCATGAGTACGGAGTATGTACCCGGGTCCAACTCCAAGTCAGTACTGACGGACCGATTCATCGAGTAATTGCCGTGGCTGCGGACGATATAGTCGTGCTCCCCTTCCTTGTCGAGTCTGAAATGCAATTGGAAGTAGTACTGCCCTCCTAAGCCCTTAAAGTAGCGACTGTCTAACTACGGAAGGTCAGTACAGCTAATACACATACTTCAGAGCTACTCACTTGTGACAAGACGATAACAATGGGGCTTCGCTTCTTTAGGGTGATATTGAACTTTGTCTTGTTGTAATCTGCAGTCCATGGAACGTCCACAGTCGTCCACTGCTGCGTGATATGCCAATCTGAACCAAACAGTCGCGTGCGATCGAAGCTGGAGTAATTGCGTAGCAGGTCCTCGTATGAAATCCAGAACATCCCATCGTCACCGAATTTATGATTCAAGAGCTGCATCCACTCAGGTGTCCATTCCTCGGAGCCATCGCTCCAGGCACCTTTCCACTCGCCTTCGCCCCAAGGGTTCCTGGCGCAATGTCAATTTCTGGGCTAGGCATTGGAAATGTATTGCTGTCTTACCTCACCCGAAGGAGTCGGTGCCCTCTGACTTCCTTGGCCTCCATGATCGAATACGCGTGCATGCGCACGATATTTTCTCTAGCTCCAATTTGAGATGCCACATCCGAGTCTTGCCATCTATCGAAAGTGCCGGTCGCACAACTGAACAAGAACTCCTCGTTCACTTTCATGATCTCCTCCGACCAGAATTTGTTCTTATCTAAAATGTCTGTGGTGAACAGCTCAGTGGTTACGCCACCCGTCAAATCTTCGATAGCTTCGCTGTGCTATGTCAGTGGGAATATACTCGTCATCGAACATCAATATGCTAACCCTGTGAAGCCCCCTTCGATAGCGCTAAAATCCCCGTGCGCTTTGGCATATGCCTTCTCCAGTAGTGGCAACCATGTCTCGTTCTCATTGCTACATTGCGCGAAGTAAAGAGACTTTGAACCCGTCTGATTCGCTTCTCGAAACCTCTTTTCGGCATCGTGTCTGTTAATGGCTGCGAAGACCGCCTTTTCCGCGTCTGAGCTTTCCCACCAATCAGAAGCGATCAAGTAGAGCTTGTCGTCAACGATGGTCTGAGTCCATTCGCCGTCTATACCAGTCAGAAGTCACTTCAACATAGAGGGGGATGGTCCGAACCTACCGCGATGGAAGACAAAACCATAAACGCCTACAAGCTCGTCTTGAGCGACGCAGATTTTCTCGACTAGCCCGGGCTTGTTGCAAAGGGCGCACAATGCGGAGAGGAACCAGCAATCTCCGTTGTTTCCCTGACGAACATCGCTCGCTGTCGGTCCGTCTTCGAAGAATTGTGGATTTTCGAAGATATCCTGTGGGATGTCAGGTATTGGGAAACGACACAGGCCTTCCCACCCAGCTGTCCTAGAAGGCTTACCGTAACCCGTTTGACGGATTTGGGATCAAGGCTGTTCCCTTCGTTATCCTCCAGGCTACACAAACAGTCTCGTGCGCGCCTCTTCAAATCCCATTCGATATCATAATGCGGGTCCCGGTATTTGTGATTGACTCTTCGACATTCCTTTGCTATCTTTTCAACTGCGTTCTTGCATTCAGAGGCGGCTTGGTTATAGGATTTCGCAGCAACTTGCCCCTCTACGAGGCCCTTGGTGGTCTTGGAGGCTTTGGTCTTGGCATATATATCGGACGGGAGGATACTGAGCACTTTCCCTGGGTATTTTGTTGTGAACTGTAACAATGAGTTTGGCGCAGCTGGACAGTGCACCGCAGAGTGCAGACCTTCTCCCAGAACGCATCAACGCTTCTTTGCGGCAGCTGTTTCCTTACTTTGCGCGCAGGCTCGGGCTCTGAAGCTGCTGGCGGCGGAGGTTCGTTGTTCTCGAAATCGATAGCTTCGTTGAAATTGGTCACCATCTTTTCAAGAGTGATGTTGAGCAAGGTGTGTAGCCAAGGTAGTATAGCATGTACCAGCAAGACTCGTACAGCAAGCCTTAGGAAGCTACAGAAGACAGCGATGGAGTCATCAGGGCCGTCTCAGAGAGGGTGGGGGCCGTGCAGCGTCTTATGAGCTCTCCCAGGCGAGCTCTGAATAAGAGACGCCGCATTCAAGCTCGGGAGGTGCTAAATCAGCTTCGGCCGGGCTGGAGCCCAACAGCTGAACAGCTTACCTTCGCCGGCGATGTGGTTGGTGGAACTGTGCATGATCTGCAGCCATTCCCCTTGCGCTCATTGTTTCATGCACGGAACGACACAAGGCTGGTACGAAAGACTGGAAAGATCGCAATGGTCAGAAAGCAATCACGAACTGGTGAACCCCCAAAAGAATGATTAGAGAAGTCATGCTGCTATCGCTCCTCCCTCGTTGGGTACCCGCCGTTAAGAGTGGAGACGGGAGCCTTGAAGGCTAGCAGAGACCGCGTTTCAAGCATCTTCAGCTGGACAGTAATTTGAACGCCAACATCCACGGACCCCACGGGGCTGCTGACTAGTGGGGGGCCTGACTCTTAGACGGGAGACAATGCGGCGACTCAATATCGGCAACAGCTAACTGGAGTGGGTTTCTATTTCATGCAAGCGAAGTGTCCTTTCAATGCCAACTTAATACTCCGTAAGGTGGCACTCTATCCTAAGACCTAGCCAACGTCTCAGCATAATCCTACCAAATTCGAAACTCATGCTCCTTATGATACATCGAGAACAAGCATCGAAGAGATACATGATATGCCTGCCTTAGTGAAGATGCTCATAGGCTTGAATTCCTGTAATGCATAGCGCCATAGCCTCGTAACCCCGAACGTTTTCAATTGATAAGCGTGAGAAAGAGAAATCAAAAAAATACGTTTCCGCGTAGTTCTACCACCCTAGCTGCGTGCTCAGGAGGCATCTTTCAATGAAATCCGTTACTCTTGGCCCTGCCAGAATACGCCGAACTTCCGAGCTCGAAGTATGGATGCTGGCAAGCTTGTTTTGCGGAAATTCGACCAGCCGGATCGTAAACGAGCATAGCATCAAGGAGGTCAAGCCCGTTATCATCCAGTCCATTTACCAGAGCCCTTGCAGGGTCCCGAGACCATTTGGGAAAGGATGGCTTAAAGTCCGGAAAAGATGTCACGCCTGGCCAGGCTTGCTCATCAGGAGTACCGAGAATACTGCCTATCATCAACACCCGTCCTGTTTCAACGGGTCTACTCTAAGACTTACCGAAAAATCTTGAAGATTTCATCAATCTCAGAGTCGCCTGGGAACAGAGGTTTCCTTGTGCACATCTCCGCGAAGATGCAGCCAACAGACCACATATCAACGCCTGTAGAGTATTGTCGACCACCTAGTAGGATCTCGGGAGACCTGTACCAAAGTGTGACCACCTAAAGATCCATCAGTCATTCCTGATCAACCGCATCGGCTTTTCAATGATCTGACCTCATGAGTGTAGGTGCGCAATGGCACACCAAAGGCTCGTGCGAGACCAAAGTCCGCAAGCTTCAGATTACCCTCCCGATCAATGAGTAGATTTTGTGGCTTCAAGTCGCGGTGTAGCACTCGATGGCAATGACAGTATCTTACACCCTCCACAAGCTGGGCTAAGAACTTCTTGACCATTGCGTCACCGAGTCCCAGCCTCCCCAAGTCTACTCCCGAGCCCTCTGGAAAGGCCTTGCCTCTGCCTCCGTCACTAACAGGGAGCGCCTCCATGTATTTCTTCAAATCCAGATCCAGAAACTCGAACACTAAGTAAAGCTTGTGGCCGTCGGCGTGGACGATGTTGAGCAGGCGCACAATATTAGGGTCGTTCATCTCTTTCAGAAGGGATATTTCACGTATGGCTGTACTTGGCACACCTTCGTCTTCGGCCTCGAGTCGAATTTTCTTTAGAGCCACAATTCGAGAAGGATGTGTGAGATCGCGAGCTTTGTACACAATACCATAGGTACCTGACGGAATCTGAATTAGCAAGTGTCGCGGATGGATAGCTGGATTGAGCGGAGGGCTCGCATACCTTCACCGATCTTCTCCAACTTCTGGTAATTCTCCATAATTGCTCTGTAGGGTTGGACGGATTCAGGATTAGGTGGTAAGGACTGAAGGGTGGGAGAGCCGGCAAGTATTTGTACTTATAGATGAAGTGTTGATCAAGATATGATTGCCATGAGCTGGGCGCCGCCAATGAGAGATCTCTTGCAATCGCAGGATGGAAGAAAGAATGAGACCTCTGTTAACTGGACTAGAACAGCTACTGGTTAGTTTCTGTGGACAATATCATTGTGGTCGTAGTTGGTCCTCGGGGAAGTTGGTTTGCTTGGATAACCCACGGCATTTCGTAAACAGACAATGTTGGCGCGCTAGTCAAATGACGCTGCGGCGCCAAGCATTTCTTTCGCGAAAGCGCCGCGAAGTCTTGTGAGGCCAAGGTCTCAGCACCTTTCTCGCACAACAGATGGCACAAGCTGAGAGTCTGGATGCTCATGAGAGGCCGCCAACTTTCCTCAGGAATGTCTACAAGTACTATCACAAGCTTCCAATAAGTGCCATCGAATCAGATCCCCGGGTCCTCGACCTCAATCCTGGCTCTAAGCCTGCTATTCCTGCCAATAATAAGGCACTCGTGGAATGCGGCAAGATATCTACGAAAATCATAGCTGCCTCATGCTATAAGCTTGCAGATACACCTGATCTTGGTAAAGAGATGCCCAGCCTGGATGCCATTGTGTATGAAGTGAAAAACATCCCAGGTTAGCCTTCAGAGAAGTCCGAATGTTGAAAATGAATAACTGATAGTTCCTAGGCTTGCGCCTCATACCATCTTTGATTCCCGAGAGGTCTCAGAAAGACCTTATCACAAAGCTCCTCCATCGAGATCTTGCAGATCCTAGACATCAAACCAATGTCCATCTGCATCATCAGCTCCCCTATGAAGCTACTCAAGGGGCCGTATCAGGCCCGTCGGATTTAGTTCACAGATCTCCCAAATTCTCGTTCTTCAATATGTCCCCTAAGTCTTCCGAATTGTTTCTTCCAGTTGATAGTGAAGCGCATAAAGCATTCACAGTCTCCCAATTTCTAAATCATAAACTTCGATGGATGACACTAGGGGGTCAATACAACTGGACCAAGAAGTGCTATCCTTTGGAGAACCCCGCTTTCCCTGCAGACATTGCAGCATTCACTCGTGGTCTCTTTCCTGACATGAAAGCAGAGGCAGCAATTGTGAATATCTACACACCTGGCGATACCCTAAGCATGCACCGCGATGTGAGCGAAAGCAGCGACAAGGGATTGGTAAGCATAAGCCTTGGTTGTGACGGCATCTTTGTTGTTGGGATCGATTCGAATGGCGATGAGAATCCCCAATCTATTGTCGTACGTCTACATTCAGGTGATGCTGTCTTCATGTCAGGGTCAGCTCGATATGCCTGGCACGGTATCGCTCGGGTCGTTCCGAATACATGCCCTCCATGGCTCCGATCTTGGCCAGCAGAAGACAACGCTGCAAACGTTGATGATATGAGCGACACTCGCTACGAAAGTTGGCGAGGTTGGATGTCCAACAAGCGAATCAATTTGAACATACGCCAAATGAGAGACTGACACTGTCAGCACCAATGCCGTGTACTTCAAGTACATGGCATTCCTCTTGGCGATCGAGCTACAAGAGGCAGGCGATTGTAATTTAGCCTGAAAGTCTGAAAGATAAGCTTCGCCCCACACTTCCGGCACGTCATTGTTTTTCGCGCGCTGAACAAGCAGAGCGTCAAGAAGCTCACTTCACTTCAATTACATTTACATCCAGCATTGCATAATGAGCATGGAAAAGGCCACCTGGCAGAGCCTCGCAAAGGCTAAAGTGACTGCTATCAACGACTCAATTCCCAGGGAATGGCGGCTTGCCACGATACCTTCGGCTGGAGAGCAACGAGACGTGACAGGGGACTTTATTACTAAATCGTTGTCGAAACATGAGGTCGAGATTACGGAAACAGATGCTGTTCATATAGTCGAGAAAACATCCACCGGACAATGGTCTGCTCAAGAGGTCATAACGGCCTTTTGTCATCGCGCCAGCCTAGCCCATCAGCTCACTAACTGCTTGCATGAGACGTTTTTTGACGCAGCTGTCGAGGATGCGAAGAAGCTGGATAAGTATTACGCGCAGCACAAGGCTCCGATCGGACCATTACATGGACTGCCTGTCAGTCTTAAGGATCAATTTCATGTCAAGGGTGTAGAAACAACAATGGGCTATGTTGGCTGGATTGGGACCTTCATGGGCAAAACGGGCACGGGTAAGGAGAAGGTGTACGAAAGCGAGATGGTGAGAGAGCTACGTGCGCTGGGAGCCGTACTTTATTGCAAGACTAGTGTACCTCACTCGCTCATGTCAGGTGAGACAATCAACAATATCGTTGGATACACAACAAATCCAAAGAATCAGAACCTCTCTGCCGGCGGAAGCTCTGGTGGTGAAGGCGCACTCATCTCCCTCAAAGGGTCGCCCGTAGGATTTGGAACGGACATTGGGGGAAGTATCAGAATACCCGCAGCCTTCTGCGGGCTTTATGGCCTTCGGCCATCTGCAGGAAGAATGCCCTACGAAGGGTACGTCTTATCAAAGTGATCTTGCTTTTATGATCCTTAGATATGTCTCATGAAACCATATCCACAATTTGAAGAGTATCGCTAACTTTAGAATTTCCGACCAGCATGGCAAATAGTATGGATGGCCAGAATTCTGTGCTATCTGTCGTTGGTCCCCTTTCTCATTCCATAGCTTCTTTGAAACTGGTGATGAAGTCCCTTTTGAGTCAACAGCCTTGGCTGCACGATCCATTGTGTCACGAGATGCCTTGGCGGGATGAACCAGAGAAACAGGTTCGAGATCTCATAAGTACCTCCGGGCTGGCGTTTGGTATCATCAAGCATGACGGGATCGTCGCCCCCCACCCACCAGTGCAGAGAGCTCTAGACATCGTTGCTAAAGCATTACAAAAACTTGGCCACAAAGTCATTGAATGGGACCCACCGCCGCATAAGCGTGGCAACGACATTATTCTGACTACATATACCTACGATGGAGGCGTTGATATACATGGAGCGCTCGGCCTTTCTGGAGAGCCAATCGCAGCTCAGGTGACCGCTTTGGCTGGGTCAAAACCTTCACAACAAGCGAACGCAAGCAAGATCGCGGCAACCAACGTAGCGAAACGGGAATATCAGAAAGAATATATGGAGTACTGGAATTCTACCATCGACCAAACAGGAACAGGCCGGCCTGTTGATGCCATTATTGCACCCGTGGCACCCTTTGCCGCCGCCCGCCCAAATTCCTTCAAATATTACGGATACAGCAGTATCTTCAATGTCCTGGACTATTCAGCGTGTGTTGTTCCAGTGACCAATGTCGACAAGAATGTCGATGTCGTGGACAAGAACTTCAAGCCTGTGAACGACCTAGATCAGGGGGTAGCCGAAACCTGTAAGCCTGCTTAGGCCCTTTGCTTGGAGTACTGTACTGACTGTGGATTCCAAGATGACCCTGAGATCTATGACGGCGCACACGTTTCTTTACAGATAGTAGGGCGAAGGCTGCAAGAGGAGAAAGTTCTTGCCCTGACAGAATTTATTGGTGACGCCATAGCCGAAGGCAAGTGAGACTGTCATGTTGACTAGACAGATGATACGTAAAGTAGCAAAAAAATGAGTTGGTTCTGCCCATGCCATACCTCTCGCACCTAAAGGAAACGGCTTCAGCCGTCCAAAATAGGATTAGCTCACGTAGATCTGCGTATCCGCTGCCGAGCGAGCCGAGTTCAAGCAGCTCTACCTCAATAATTCAATACAGCGACTTGCAGATGTAGATACAGAGCCTCGAAGCCGCTGGCGGATCGAAACGCACTGTTGCGCTCACTGATAGAAGATGGCAGATGTATCTGTAGCAACACCTGGTTCTTCAACCAACAGCAAAGCACCAGCGACAAAAAACAAAGAATGCCAATACTGTCACCAAGTCTTCACATCCTCCTCCTTGGGACGCCATCTAGATCTGTATATAAAAGACAAAAATGCCAAACCGCCAGACGATCTACACAACGTTGAAGAGATACGACGGCTGAGGGGAAATGTTACTCGTCGGCAAGCGCGCAGGTCTTCTGGGAAGAGGGAAGGTTCCACGCCTTCCAGCTCGAAGCCCACCCCATTTCGCGACCGGAGATCACCCTCGGCTCATGGGCCATACAATAACAATGAATCGCAACACTCCGACGGAGGACACATAAGAACCTACTTGAACAAGCCAAATTGGCAGTCGACGGGCGTTATCAACGACCTGCCGCCATTGGCTGACCATGCGCTATACTCCAGAAGGCTTTCACCGTCTAGGCGACCGTCTGTCAAGGAAGAGATCATGCACAAGCGCGATGTGCTAGATGAACGGGACCGCGCGCGTGCAGCAGAGCTAGCTCTCAAGGAGGTCCTCGAGAGCGTGAAAGCTGCGAAGTAAGTCAATTTGCTATTGACTAAACCCTATGCTGATTTTTTCCGCCATTGGCAGCTCGCGAGCGCATCCACCTTCGCCCTTCGACTTCAACTTCTTTGGCCTTTCCTTCCCTGAGCTATACCTCCAATGCTTATCAGCACCTCATTCGCTACTATCCAGCCCCGCAATACCAGACCCAAAATCTTGGTCAGCAGACGCGCCCAAAATTGCTCACTACGGAATCCTCCACGACTGGCTCGAATTGAAAGTGAATGACTGGCAGCGCCAGCGCCTGCCGCAAATTGGTTCAAATCACAATCATCAACTGAACGGTACTAACGGGCACTTGCAGGAACAGCCGGGTTCTGACACTTTAAGGAGAGAAGCACAGCAGTATAAACAACATCTTTCAAGCGTCTACGACCAGTGGAAAGTCCTCTCCGACAAGAAGAAACAAGACACCTGGCTTTTGGAGTGTGCGAAGGCTCTCACCCGCGAGCAAGCAAGGCACAAGGAGACCAAGCGTCAATTAGATCTTGCTGAGCAAGAGATCCAGCTTCTTCGTTCCCAATTGTCGCAAAACCAACGTCCTCCCGAGTTCTCAGCATACATCCCATCCACCCTCCCTATATCTCGCGAAACTGCAAACCATCTCCCACATCATGACTTCTTCAACTACGAGAGCCTATTGTTAAAATGGAAGGGCAGAATACAAAATACACGTAGCATGCAGCAACCCCTTCCCACTCCTTCGCCTTGGGCCAACGCTACCCCACCGAATATGAACAACAATCACACAAATGGCAGCGTCTATGCGCCCACTCACCGCAGCGACCAAAGGAATCACTATAACGACGGTGCCGGGCCTCCTTCAGACGAAGATGAAGATCTGGCTGATGCGCCAGGTGACGAAGATGACCTAAACCAGCATCGTAGGACGGACAAGGATATTTTAGATCCCAGTCTGCGCGATGGTGAAGCGGACGGCGAGGGGCAGAGTGGTGGGAGGATGTTAATGGGGTTGAGGGAATATGCTGGCACTGGCACTGGTAGTGGGAATGAAGGCATGGATATGGGGAGGGGATGACGTGTTGTAAGATATGATGACTTTGATGAAAAAAAGGGTGCTCAATCAGTGTATACTGGTGCATAGGGAGTGCAGACGGAACTGGTGATATAGGCATCGCTGGATAGATGTAGATGTATATGACAGTAATACCCATTGTTTAGCATATACATTTCTACTATATGCTGCGACAAATCCATCACCATGCCCCATATATTGACTATATCCCGTCCCACATTCTCCATTCATCCCAAATCTCCAATGCGTTTCCCAAACCCCAAAACCGCTATGCAAAAACCCACCTCCATCTCCCATCCTCCAGCGCTCCTCCCAAACAAATCTGCCCCCTCTTTTCCCATCAGCCATTGTCCATCCACCATCCTCCATGTTCTTTCCTCAATACCCATCATCCATCTACCATCCTCCACACACACACACCCCCCTCCCTCCATCCATCCATTCATACATTCATTTATTCCTCCTCATCCACCACCCTCGTCCGATTGAACATTGAAACTCTGTTCTGCACGGCGTAGATGGCGTAGCCGACAATGGCGAGGACGACGAAGAGGACGATTATTATTATTGCGATGACGATGTTTCGTTGGACCATTGTTTGGTTTTGTGGGGGGAGGTGGTGGGTTGGAGGGTGGATTTGTGGAGGGGAGGGGAGGAGTGGGATGAAGTGGAAGTGGAATTTGTTTTGTTTCGTTTTCTTCTGCTGGAACTTCTCCTCGAGAGATTTCTGGTATGGTAGATAGCGGTCAATATAAATTGTTCAGATGAAAACGACGATAGCGGCGGTGGAGTGTTTAAGCAAAAGTAAACAAACGTTGCAGGGTATCAATGCTCTAGATCATGCGAGTCGTAAGGTTTCGTGAGGGATGTTCAATGGATGGTAGGGCGATTTATGGAGAATGTGTAGAGATGAGGGACAGCACATCACCTTTGTAGGAGTGCGTAGATTGGATGCCAGCCATGCAGATTTTTGGTGGGCGAGGCTGGCATCAATTGGCGGGGCGATGGTTTTTGACAGGGTCTAGGTGTCTAGCCCAGCCATGCGATTGTCTACTTTAAGCTTTGTCCGGGTAGATCCTTTAACGGGCTGTTTGCTTGGCAAGTGCTTGGCAAGTGCCAAGACTGGGGGTATAGCTTCATGCCTGGTTCAAGGCCCCTCGGCGTGTTCGACGCTCTGCTGATGAACAATTGGATCACAGTATTGCACGGCATGATCGAGCTACCAAGCACGAACCAGCAAATTAATGTCAATTTGCGGATTTGGATCCCCAATGTACTAGAACCTCGTCTCCTATAACGCAAAGTGACAGCAAATCTATAAACCTTACAGATGCGACCCAAGAGCTGGACGTTCACTCACTTTACTGTGAGTAGTTTGTAGGTTTGATCAGTAGCGCTTTGGCAAATGATCGCACATAAGCAGTGACGTAGCTGAAGTCATCTACAGGTCAGTAATGCAATGCTCAGGCGCAGTGAATGTGAAAGATGCTTCGACAAAGGTCAGTGTATTTAGCATCTGAGAACACTACTTTAGGTGTGACCTCTTTTGTTCGGCAGTCGGCACGTCTCACGATAATTCTATGAGTCACAACAACACAAGCCAAGCCATACCGCGAACAAGGCCGGATTGGTGAGTTCGCCGTCTATGTCCCTTTTGGCACGCACATACTCGCTTTAGGCGCTACATTTAGGGCGTAGTATTGAAAGAGGCATAGGTTCGAACGTCATCGCTCGGAGCACTCGTAACATTCACTGTTCGTCACATCCAACCCCAGCCCTCAAGCTGTTTGGATTACATTTTTGATAGCACATAGAGCCTATGCTCACGTCAACGTAAAACGGTTGATTGATTGGCTTTGACCAGTCTTCATGAGTCGGCATTTATACATGACAGGCGCATGGCCTTCGCTGTGGCTATGCGTCTGAGTCATAATATCACAAACCACTGCTCATGGAAGCGAATTTGGCCGAGCGGATATGGCGGTGGTCTCGGGATCTAATATCGAGAGCTGCATGAGTTCGAATCTCATAGCTCGCAACACTCTTATCCTTTTTCAGCTGGTAGCTTCCAGAGCCAAGTTCCCGAGCTGTGTTGAGCTATGGAAAATTCTTCATATGACTCATAATCCTATTCGCTATCTTCACTTCGAAGCCCTAATGTTCTAGCGGTCCTTGCTGCTCTGATATTGAGTGGCCTTCGGTCTTCCCTCTTAGTGCTTAAGCATGACATCTGATGGTTATGTTCAAGCCAACTCCTTGAAGCCTCCAGCGGTCTGACGTCGGGATTGTAACCGACAGATAGGACCTGCAACAACATCCGAGATATCCGCGTCAAGAAGCTATTACAAGCGCTGGATTCGATGACGCTGTCACCAGCTGCGGCAACGGCAGCAAGTAGCATGCCACGAATTTGCTTTCATGAGTGGTGAAGTTTGTTGGTACGATGTCGAATACGATACGAGATGGGCATCTCAGACAGCTTCCACGGTCCCCTGAATCATCGAAATTGCATCAAATTTTCCAACGTACAGTGGTCGGAAAATGCGTAAATTCGAGATCTAGCTCTTCTGGCTCGGATTTTCTGCTGCTGTGGTGGTCTATAGCGCTGAATTGTTAACATTGTGAATTGGCTTCAGGATTACTCTTTCAACGGCCTCTAACGCTTCCGATATCAGCAACGTCTTAAGCCTGTGACTGTGGTCGTGGAAATCTTCATGTCTCGTGTCAATGCCTCCTGAGGACATCGCCAAACCACTGTCCAACCTCAAGCATGTTTTCCTTATCCCACAAGCCCAAGCCCTTTTTCTCAATGACCTCAAAGCTCCTGTCACTCATGCTTTTCCCCAATGAATTGACCTCCTCTTCGGTTCGCTTGAAGCTTTTACGCACCAATTCAATCAGCTCGATCCCTTGGTCCTTGAGTACATAGTCCTTTCCCACCTCGACTCTCATATGTGGCAATACAAGGTCGATGCCCGTAGGTGGGAATTTGCGATGAGAGCGACGCTTTTTCGCGGATTCTGATGAGCCACCTTCAACTTGCGAGTCGCTGGATGACCCATTGCCAGAAACCACAGGAGGATCAATGGATAGATCCGCACTTGGGGTACGAAAAAACAAAAGAGGACTGGCGAAGGGATCGAAGTAGGTTTCTGGCTTCCTGAAGAAAAGGCTTCGTACGTTCAGTAGGCCAGAAACGGTCAATATCTGGTGATTATAGCTTGGAGGGAAATGGTCTTCCCTGCGTATGATTTTACTACTTGAGTACCGTGAGCCAAGACGGTCCTGTGTCGAGTCGAACAATGCTGTCCAGTCCAGGATTGGGTTCCCCACAGCAACTGCGCTGATTGACTGCAAACCTGCATATGAAGCTGGGTTGCGGCATTCTGTTAGAGCTAGCATGGTAGCCAGGGACCCTCCGACTAACTCTCCGCATACGCCAATCTTCGAATGCATCGTCGAAGTGGTAAATTGTTCGTAGCCGGGCACCTTACCGCGGGCTAGGTATTTTTGGACCCAATCATAGCCTGCGAGAGCCTGGGATTCGGATTAGACCACATCCCTCGCAACCTGGAATTATGTCCTGAGCTGCGAACCGTATGAATGGGCGAGGGATACGGACTGTCTTTGGACAGTCCGTAGCTGATCTCAATGGCCGTAGCGTTGGCACCTTGAACAAGCTCTTTGAGGCAGGAAGGGATGGTCGACGTTGTAGGCACTCCGCGTTTGAGATAGATGATTATAGGAGAATCGACTCCTGGTCTAGGTGGATGGCGGATCCTGCCGTGGAGAGTCAGTATGAAGACTTGAAATAGATATTGGTGTATACCTCAATACGAGATTGTGACCATGGCCTCCATCGACTTTTATATCCAGCTCATCGTCCACAGTCCTTGTAATTTGGGGCGGGCGATCATATCTGCTGTGATACGATCGGTGGCCGTATCTCACAGAGTGATCAAGTACGTGAAATGGAAGCCAAGCCTGCTTGTAGTATGCGCCATAGGTACTCAGCCCTCTAAGCATTGCACGTGGGCGTTCACAGCTTCATACGGAGTAAATGCATGAGGTCCAGTATGGTATGAGCTTTAAGTCCGGGACCCGGATTTTAGAAGAGGCTCTACACCATGTCCACCGCCCTCTGTCTCTTCACATCCATATTCGCAAACCATACCCTTCCATCAAATACATCCGTTTCCATTTCCCTAGAACCCCCCTTTCCAACTCCACAATATCCTACCAGCTCAATAGCCACAAGCAGCAAGCTCCATGTCAGAGGCGTATGTGCATAGAAATCCTTTGCATAGAGCGCGTAATCACCAGTCGAGTAGCTGTAACGGCCTCCTGGCGGGCCAATCTGATCGTCTCCGCGCCCCTGGCCGATCTTGTATTCGACCTCGTGGCGGGCACCGTTGACGAGCCCGATGAGTTGGTCGGTGGGGATTGTATGCTGCTGGGTGTAGTTGAGCCAGATTGGTTGGCTAGGAATCTTGCATATATAGTATAGGCCACGATTACTGTTGGACAACGTTCAGAAACACGGCAAGGCATTAGGTTGTGATGCTGGGCTTACACTGTTGTAGTAGGATTGAGAGTAGAGTTGTAGGGGTTCCCTCGGATCGATTGAGTCAGAAGGGTCTCGTTCAGGACTTCAACCCCTGGTAAATAGAAAGAAGGCGAATTCAGTGGATTGGCTTTCGAAGCAATCGATGCACAAGACACCATATGAGCGAGCAGTGCCAGAAGAGAACAAGGTGAGGCGATCATCCTGCAATCAACGCTATGGCTACAGGTCCATCCTACCGAGTGGAGGAATTCCCAGTCTTTATTTGTCCTAGATGCAGGGTACGTTTTCCCGCACAATTTGGGCAGCGGATGAGAAAGGCGATAGGCGGCAGTACCATAAGAGCGACAGGCGACATATGAGCGAAGCAGTAAGGGTAGATTGCAAAACGTCCTGCGCGAGTTAATGCAACGGTATAGAGATGAGGGAAAAGCATATTCAGCTGTGATTCAGCACTTGTGTAGTTGTATGATGGATGTACACTAATCTTGCTCGAAAACACCAGAGCTGGCTAAGCGAGACATCCCATTCCTCGGCGCCGACCACTAGCACGAAGTCGAATCGAACCGCCTCGACGTGTGGGCGCTAATAGGCTCGAGTCTTCAAACATGAGGGCGAAATCCGTTCCGTGGAGAGAGCATATTCTGAAGCCGAATTCTGTATGGAGAGAACATCTTTGCTGATATTACATGTCCCGAAAGAACCCTAAGACAAAAGCTCACTCACTAAGGTGGGACCTCCAAGCTTGACATCGTGGCCGAATGATTCTGTCTTGTCTCGAACGAGTGGAAAGATCACAGAAGTACCAACCAGGAGATCGAAATCAATTGGCCTGCTACTCCAATCTGGTTCTCGCTGGTTGGTATAGGATTAGATCTTGTCAAGATATGGAGCTGGATGCTGGACATGATTGCTTGCAATCATTCAAAGCCCTCTTGGCACGGCGCAATAGCTATCCTGATACAGCCCGTTCTCCATACGCGGGCGCGCCACTTCTTTTGCGACACTGTACTGGTTCGTCTGATCCCTGATCTTTCTTGTCAGGGGCTATCTGATGGCAGGCTGGCGTCGCCGCAGTTGGCTCGTTTTATTCGCACGGTCTCGATGAAATTCTGCCTCGCTTTCATCCTTCAAAAGACGTCGATCAAAATGGAAACCAGAGATGATAGATTCTGTCTTCGTTATCCTCATTCTGGGCATAGCATGATCTGATGACAACCGACGCAAGAAGGTACTCTGATGGCGCTTGAAAGTTCCGGGCAATAGCAGGTTTTCTTTATCGCTTCGCCTTCTGTAAAACCAGAAATAATGATGTCAGCTACCTTACTCAGCTTTCCAAGCTCTCAAGGTTCTCCCTCATCCAGTACTCACTTGACTAAGATTGGCTAAATGCAGGGTGATGTAAGCGATAGTCTTAGTTGCTAGCAGCAGTCGAATATTGGTTCACACTAGGCATATATACTTGGGACCATAGCTAGCGGTCCAGCAGTGATGGTTGCAACGGGTCCAGGCTTTCAACGTCCTCTTCTCCGTAGTCTTTGATAGGGGAACTCCTTCTGAGCACGACAGTTGTAAATTAGACTGTTTTTCAGTTCTAGCTAGGTCTATGAAGTCCAATAGGAGCTATTGTCTTCAAAAATCGATTATCCCCTGTTTAAGAACGAGTATACTTCAATGCTATTATCTTGCCCGCTAGACTCCACCTCGGATTTCTGGCTATATACTCTCGGTAGAGCAAGGGTAAAGCTCAACGACTGCTGAAGTCAAGCAAGGCCACATCTTGTGATCAGTGTACTGTTAGCTAGTGCTCCAGCCATTGGAGGTAAGGCACAGGCTTGCATTTCTTCTAGGGTACAACCGTACATACTGATCAATGGATTGATTCTAGAAATAATGCCCCTTCAATTCCACTAAGATGGCCGTTGACATGGGAAAGGTCGCCGAGACTTGGGATGACTATTGTATAATTTCCCGATGAAATCAATAGACCGCATACCCACCCTGCCGGCATCATCAGCAATCGTTCAACACATTTACGGGAGGACTCACATCAGCCAAGATGTTCGCACCCGTAACAAATCTACTCGCATCACTCGCCAAGAACACCGCTAATCCATTCAGCTCATGAGGCTGAACCAGCCTCCCCATCGGCGTCATAGCACTCCAATGCTTCTTTTGCCCTTCAAGCAACGCCTCCCGATTTAATGCCGTATCCATGTACCCAGGCGCTATTGTATTAACTCTGATCCCATGCTGAGCCCATTCCGCAGCTAGCGACTTGGCTAGCTGAGTTACGGCGGCCTTCGAGGCGTTGTAGGCGCATTGCTGTTGCGGGTGAAGTACGCGAGAACCGGCTATTGATGAGAGAAAGATGATGGAGCCACCTGCTTTGCGGGCTATCATGTGTCGAGCGCAGGCCTGTGAGACGATAAACGAGCCTGTGAGATTGATGTCGAGAAGGCGACGGAACATGGAAGCGTCATAGTCTTCAGCTTTGATGTTGGAGCTAGTTAAGGGCGATGAAAAGACCGTTCTTCTAATCATTAGAGGGAGGCTCACTCACTCTACAACACCAGCGGAGTTGATTACAATGTCCACTGAACCCAAGTCCTCATCGATCTTACGCACTACGTTGGCGATTGCTTTTTCGTCTCGCACATCCACCGAGTAGGACTGTACAGGTATTCCAGTAGTCTTATGCAGCTCTACAGCTGATTGATCGCCCAGCTTCTCCTTGACGTCGAGCAAAGCAATGGCTTTCGCTCCAGCTTCTGCGAGAGCTTGAGACATGTTCCATCCTAGGCCTCTCGCACCACTGGATCAAAGCATATTCTCAGCGAGACGAAGGGTATTGCCTGTTACGCTGTTGTATATAGTATAGGCGCTCTTATGGTCTTTTTTTTTGACACTAGGGAATCGCATATATGAGACTGTGACGATTGAGATGCGGAACCTGCCAAGCTTACAATTCTTGTGACCGCTATGTGTACACTCAAGGGACACTGTGTACGTACCCAGTAACAACAGCTACCTTTCCCTCTAGAGTGAACATCTTCAACGTAGGTGTCATCTTGCCAGCAATGCTCCTATCGAAAGCAATAGCGCTACGGCCTCCGTCTCCATTCGAGACTGCCTTAGGCGAGGTGTCGGACTCGTCGACAGAGAGGATGGAACGCCGTGTAGCGTCACCAGCGGTCTTTCTATCCTTTGCGTATGCAGCTACCGGGACAACTTTGACATTTAGATGCCGTTTTTCATTCAAGGTTGAAATCCCTGGACTGGCTATGGGGGCACAAAACGCAGCAACTGATCCTTTGTTTACAATGCGTTTTGATACTTGGATCATCATTTCCAGTGGAAGGTACCAATAATAGCACTAGATCAATGCATACGAAGGATTGAAGAACAAAGCAGATATGGGGAATGAGCAGCTCTAGGCCATTCGAAGATCTTTGCAATCAAGGCTTATAAGCGAACTCATGCCTGAAGGGTTATGAGCGTATGAGCTCTCATCCAATGCATCGGTCGTCGGAACCGGAAGGTCTAGCGATGCCTTTGCCTAATCTAGATGATGAATGCCAAATGCTACAGGAAACTTAGGCTATGGATTATGGTATCTACAGCACGCACAAGCGCCCCTAGATTTTCCAGAAAAGAGTTACACTCCAAACTCCATCGCTTGTTGAACGTGCAGAAGTCATTTACCATTGAGGCGGGCTCGACTCAATCAACTTCGTGGGTATAGTGATCTACACAGCTTCCACATAATTGCTGTCTGTTGTTAGAGGGCTCTGGTATATGGTGTCTGGCATAACCGCTGAGGAAATAACATACCTGGGAAAAATACCTGACCTGCCACCTACAGTGCCGGTCCACCAGTCCGAGGCATTCTCTGTCCTTTTAGTGATGGTGATGATTTCACCCTTCTTGAACGCTAAGTCTCCAGGCTGGTCCGCGTCGAATGTAAACAAAGCAATGGCTTGGTCTTTCCCAACTGAAGTGGGCTTTGGCGTGAATTTCGGCTTCGGGGCTGTTGGTCTGCTAGGCTTAGGCGAGCCGCTGGATGAATAATCCTCGCCAGCTGTGTTAGTCCGACTTCGACCAGCACTATTAGGCTGTCTATCATATACATCATCGTTCCAAGTAGTCGCTCGCCTTGGAGCATCATGGTATTCGTAATCGTTCGCGGCGCCCACAGACCCTGTACGATTGTTGCGGACGCCCTCGTTGTAGCCAGTGCCTGAACGCCCTTCCCATACGACATTGTCGTGGCTATCGTCGTAGATCGGTATATCGTTGTACATCTGGTCCGAGGCTGATGGCGTGATTCCTGCGAACACCCTCGAGTTTAAGACGCGCATGAGTGGCTCGGCGGCTGGAGGTGGGCGGACTCCGCCCTCCAGGAGCTGTTGTGCTGTGATACGGCTGTTGTAGAGCTTCTCGTTCGCATCCCGGCGCTCGATCAGGACACTCCCCTCCAGGCTGACGCCTGCGAAAAGCCCCTTCGTTTTCGAGTATGAGAACACCCCCGCCACACCCTTCAGACTGGCTGCTCCCGCGGCTTCCGCGTTGCGCCCAATGGGTCCCGCAGCTATGGACACATTGCCTCCAAGTGTCAGGGAGCCTTTTTGCGAGAACGTGCGGACGGCAGCGGCATCGTTGAGAATGAAGACGAAATCTGTGAGCTCGAACCCTATCTGTCCGCCGAAGCCTCCGCCACCAGTAGCAATCGCCGAAGGCGCTGACCAGCTGCCATCGGTAAGGCGAGCGATGACAATACCAGAACCGAATCTTCCGGAGCCTAGGAAGCCGGCTTTTAGAACTGTGATGATAGCAAGACCCTAATCCACGACATCAGTAAATGCTCGCAGCTTGTGGAGGACAGTCCTTCATACCTTTGCATTGGCTAAGATCTGGGGCGGTATGACCTTGTCAGGGCCAAAGGCTTGCCTGGGATCTATAAAAGATGCGAGGACCTGTGGCCAACCCTTAGACCTGCGCTTCCGATGTTGTATAACCCACTTACCTTGCCAGCTTTCTTGCACTCGCTGGCCACAGAAGTAGGAAAGGGATTGTTGATTCCAAAGGGCATTTTCTGAGCGACTCAACGCCTTTGAGGTTGGTAGGAGCACGATGTGGTGTGAGGGCGAGGAGGCGTACTGAGGGTATACTTGATATATGCGAAGACTCAGCCATGCGGTCCGCGTGGAGTCACCAAATGCCGGGAATGCCAAGCACCATGACGCTAGATGATTCAGGGTCCAAGTTTGTGCATGTTGATCGTGATCCTGTATCCAGTTGTGCACACTACACTGATGTTCAAAAGGGATCTTGACCCATGGTTGTATATTCATGGAGTCCGGAAGCGTAGGAAGTCCTTGACGTCTAAGCAAATGCATCCCATGTCCACACAATTTGAACGAAAGGAGCGGAGAGATCGTCTCTGGTTTGATGCTTTGTGTTATTCTTTTGCGAACTTTTCCTTTCCCACCCAGATGAACACAAAATACCCTTCCTCACAACAGGCCTCCTGTCTTTCAAATCATTAACCACCCTCCTCATATTATCATCATACTAGCTCTTGGTCTGTAGCTTGCTAAACCAACATCTCTCTGAACCGCACTATGTAAGTCCAGTTGCTTTTCTAGCTATTTCGGCTCCTCCACGACCTCCGTAGTCGACCTCTTGCGGAAAAGGCTTGTCATGGAGTCTACAATGCTGCTTCTCCTCCTCGTTTCTCGGTTCTGGTCATCAGTCGTATAAAGAACCCTGTCCTCAGAAGGCTTTCCTGCTTTCCATCAGTAACGAGCAAGACCAGAGAATAGAGGACCATGACGCACGCATATTTCCCCTGCCCCCAATACCATGACTTCTATGTCGCTCGATCTTTTTTACGGGCGATACTTTCTGCCCTGGAGACCACATGCTGACAGAAGCAAGGCGAGAGACCGAGCGACTCTGTTTCGGACTTTTTCTTTATGCTTAAGAAGTACACGTTTCGAGCGGTTGTTCTTTGCAGGTTTTCGTGGCTCACGAGGGCTTTATGACATCCAGATGGCCCCGAACATGGCCACCTGATGAGACCCCCATAATATTCACTGTCAACCGGTACTGCCTGGTAAGCATAAGACCATGCGACCAGCGATAAGGCCTTGCATGAACATTGGCAGAAACCTGTACCCCAGATGATTTCCCCTCGAAATCTACGCCAAGCGGGGTAGTTGATCTGCCTTGTACATATTGGAGAGCCTCGATTCGAGAAATGGTGAAAGATAAGTTTACGGATGCTGATAGGCTCTATCCGCAAGGCTTCCACATGAACGATTTTACCCCAAATCCGGTCAAGTAGGCCGACTTGATTGTGCAAGCCTACTGAACCAAGTACATGTCCTCATGCTATGTGATGTGAGCATAAGTCCAGCATGCTGTCAGGATCAGACCTATCTGCAAGCTACTCCAAGCACTCGCATATGGGGACTTATATGCAAAGAATTTGCCTGTCTTGACTGTATGCAGTAATATTCGGCTTGTTTGCAGCTTTAGCTGAGCAGCGTTTGTTAGGTTTCCAAGAGCCCCTGCACTGCAAAGGGGCTACAACAGTACTCGCAACTAGTGACGGTAGACATCTGATGCTTTACATGATGAACGAATCGTGTGACAAGGTAGGTAGACATGCTTGGTTGATATTCATTCTTGACGAATTAGTGGTAACAGCAGTGTAATTAAAAACGTTAATCTAAGTCTATCCCTGTCATTGAGTCTGTCGTCTATTCGCAACGGTCTCACAACGTTCGGGCTTTCCCTGCGACACGGTAGTACTAGCAGTTCGGCACTCACTCATGCTCCATCACACCTTAGTTGCTATGGGGTGGTGACCCCCGTCTCCCCATGTCGATTTGGTCGTCTCTCGGAATTCCATACGTTCTGTCTCCGTCAGTGGAATCTCTGTGCCCTTCCTCAAATCTCTCGATTGCTTCGTCTCAACGATCGATGCATTGTCACCTTTATCATCGGTAAATCGGTATGAGCGAAACTCCACGTTCTTCCATCCGGTACCTGTCGAAAAGAATGAGCATTGTGCTACCAACGATTGATCAGAAACCGTCCATACCCAAGGCTTGCTTGTAGTCGGTCCACTCCTCGGTCAGGTAGTGGAGCAGACCGCCATGAGTCACCACCACAATCTCCTTCTCTGGACGAGCCTTGAGCCATTGTCTAGCCTCCCTCGCCCTTATTTCAAGAGCCCCTGCAGTCGGCGCCCATCGGCCAGTCTTGCTATTCCAACCCTCCATTACGCGGCTTAGATCAACCGGCTTGCTCTTCATCTCCTCCTTCAGGATACCAATATCACTGCCTGTGTCACACGGCACATCGGCTGTCTCCTGGACTTCGGGAAGCGCAATGACGGTCATCCCACGCTCGATCTCCGGCTTGAAACCAAGCAGAGTTGTGTAGATAGTGCGGCGGAGGGGAGATGTCACAAGAAGATCGACCGAGTCGTGGTATGGGAACTTTTCGACGAGTTGTCGACATTGCTCTTCGCCAAAGGGAGTCAGACTTGGGTCGGGCATCTGATGGTTTTCAACACAGAGATTATGGTATCCTAAGAGGTTTAGCGATCCTGCAATGAGGAACGAGCTGTTGCCTCTCACCTTGAGCGTGCCTGACGCAATGAAGTATTGGCGCCATGAGACAGTTCTTGCGGGCAAAGCTCCTCTCAATGTGGTCGATGATTATAAGATTGTTGCTCTGGCGCTCGATATCTAGTTCTAGGGCGAATAGGGAACAAAAGTGATTAGGGAGCGGCTTAGGAGGGGCAATGCTAAGCCACAATGTGTTGCGAGAAAAGGCGCGCAGGCAGCACGCTCTCTAATAAGCCTCGCCATTTGCCCATTCCGAAGCACAGTGGATACTTCCGGAGAATTTTGTTTTTGCGGCGGTTGTTGAGGCAGGTTTGCCGAACAAGGGTCGATAGTTTTGTGCCAAGCAAGATCCATTAACGGCAAGTGCTCCCGATGCGGCAATGCAACTCACAAAAATTCAGGCGCTATTTGACTTGCATCCCCAAACTGTTACAACTGGATTACCGTAAGCTCGTCATCTTGGCGAGCTTGATCGAATACTTCTGAGACGCATCGCAGACGACACCCTATCAATGTCCCCTTCTGCTTCCTTCATGATCCATCGAAGGCTGACTCGCGTATTTTCCTTGTTGGTTTTTCACAGCCTTCCATACTTCTCTCCGTTGTTTCTCGAGAGCTCAATATCAGAACTGGTCTTCTATGTTCAAGATGCGAACTCTCTGCATAATTACTAATAGAAAAAGCATCGTAACGGGTAGCAAGATGTTCTAGCTAGTGGATATCTTGGAGATCATGTGGTCTGTACTGGGTCATCTGTAGCTAGAGACTGCATAGTACGAACGAGCACTCGTCGACGTAGATTGTCAGCGAAATCTATCCGTGGTGTCTGGGTAGCGAATCACAAGTGGGACGAAACTCTCTATGGTAGCGTTTCTGTGTAGCGCTTTCGCGAACGCTATCGAGTTCTTTGAGTCTCCCGATAAACAATGTCTGAAGTTATAGTGGAAAGGGTGAAGTAAAGCAAGGTAAAAGTGATGTATGAGGTAGGAAATGGATAGGAAGCAATAACGTAGATAATGTGTAGTAATGACATCCAATAATATATCTAATACCTTATCCAAATTCTAGCATCATCTACTTCGTTCTCTATGATGCCTAAATATCAACATCAGTCATAGAATCGTCGAATGATCTTAACATAATACCTCATATCAAAATGTCCTCCAACGCCATCGCTCTTGGATACATCAACACATGTCTAGATCCTAGAAGGGATGCGCACAACCAATAGCGCGTCAAATCGTGAGTTCGTTCACCGCATCGTCGAACGGTCATTTCCTTGCTCTTCCAACAACATCGATCAAACCATCCCCTATCTCCACCTTCCAGCCCTCCCTGACCAACATCCCACCCACGGCTGGCCCTAAACGGCCACGTCCACCTTCAGAGTGTCTGCCTGCTCCTGTGATAACTCTCAAGCCACCACCCATTGCCTTTCCCTGCCTTGCCCACTCCCTCCCTTCTCTCTCCCACCAGCTTTCTACCCTCGCTCTAGCAATGATGACAGCGTCTTTCACAGTCGCGCCGTGCAAATCCACTTCTCCGGGTCTGGACTGACTCGCCACAAGCGCGTCGGCGGCGGCAGCTTCGTGGCGACGGAGCGAGGCGGAAGCATCACGTGCTACAGAGCTGTAGTAGGATGCTGCACCGCCCATGAGTGGTGTGGATCTGGACTTGCGATAGGCGGACTGCGCTTGGGTGAAGGCATTCGAGCGGGCTATGGCGAGAGCTGTGGCGGACGATTGAGGAAGGGGAAGTGTGTGGCCGACTGACAACGTTGTGGAAGTAGATCCGGGGGACGGAGGTCGTACCTGGTACTGGGGAATTATCTTTGTGGTGGACGTGGAAGTTACTCGAGAAGCCAGAGCCCGAGCGAGTTCATGAGCCGAGGCGGTGGAAGGATGGGTCAGTTTCACAAGGGATGCAAGCTGTGAGTAAGGTAGGCGTTGGAAGTCAGCAGAAAGTTCAACAGCGTGGGCTTCGAGAACCGAGGGCGATGCCATTGACAGGTAGGGATTGGGATTGAGGTCGGAGTCCGTAGACTCGCAAAGGGCTTCAATAGTTGCTGCAAGAGAAGCGCTGTTTTCATGATAGACCGAGCTGACAACCTTTGGTGAGATGTATGTCCGCTGCGTTACGAAGTCAACGTCCTCCTTGGCGCGGTCCCATCGGCTCAATGGCGCAGGACTTGCTGAGGAGCCGTCGGCCCCCGATGTAGGGGTAGAGCTGGTGCGGCGGATCAGCTGCCTTTTCTTTCTCCTGGCTCTGCGCCCTCGCCCACTGATCGAAGGGTCCGCGAATGCGTCAATGCCTTTCTTGAGACGATACCCTCCATCTTTGAGTCCCTCCTCTTCCAAAAAAGCCTGGTTAAGCAATTCCTCCACAGCCTTTCCAAAGTTGTTGTCCACTTTCTTCAATGTATAGATTATGTCGAAATCTTTGGCGGTGGTGAACATCTCTTTCAATATCGCAGCTTTCTCCGGGGACGACAATTCTTCAAGCTCTGCGTCGTGTTGATCCCGGTCTAGATCGGTACCATTACCGACTTGAAGCCCATTATAGTCGAATACTTTCAGAGCCTGGGTCATCCCAGCCAGATCTGTATCCTCTGTGCCCTCAGATGCAACATCGCTATGCCATGATTTTGCGCAATTAGAAGATTCATGGGAGCTCTCGTTGTCTTGAAAGCCACTGCTTCCAGAGGGATCGAAGCCAGCACTTTCTTCTGCCAAAGCGCTTTCTTTGAGTGTATCCAACGTAGCTCGCAAGTCATCAATAGCGCCAAGATTGGAGAGATCGTAATCTGATACAATGGCAGAAAACAGTGACGAGTCTATCGGCGGACAGTATCGGGACTGCAGTAAACCGATCAGCTACGCTTGAGGGCAGGACGAGAGACTGGCGCCTACCTCCAACTGGAGGTGCGTCTTATCCATATCTAGACTTTCGCAGAGTATGTGAAATTCCTTGACATTGCCTAATTATCATGTTCAACGAGTGCTATTAATAATACAAGAGTTCAAAGAGTGTGTTCACGTGTAGTGGGAATGCTTAGGGCATATTCTCCAGTTATGTTGAACGTCACGACCTGTGTATCATAAATCGGTGCTAGTGAATCTTATCGTATCGTTACGCTATCTCGGCGGCGAGCGGTGGTGAGAGCCTCTTCCCTTTGGCCCCAGTTTGGAGGTCCATTGTGATCTATCGACCAGCTAAAGTCCTCATTCATAGTACCATCTAATGGCAAGACACAAGGATAAAAGGAAGTTGATCTAATAGGGTGGGAAAATCAGCACATGATGGCAGCCGCTAAGCTATTGGGAAAGAGGACCCATCAGATGCCAGGTAGGAAACTTGAAAGTTGAATGTAGTCATCTGCTTAGGCTTATTACAGGAAGGCTCAACGTCTCTGAGCTCTTCTTCGAGGTCCCTAGAGATCATTCGAATCCCTCAAAGGGCAATCTCCGCCTCTTTGCTAGGAGCGTTGAACGCTTCGAAAAGCCTGTAGATGCAAGTAAAATTGAGGTCAAGCAAACGCCTTGGTGTAGGCAAGATGTTACCTCTGTTGGATGACACCCTCTGAATTCTTCTGAAATTTGTAGTCGTCTATCTACAAGGTACTTTCATGACTGTCTGTTCTCCTTTCGAAATCCGCTCATAAATCCTCTAGGTGGACCTGGTATGCCATGCAAAAGTCCACAAAATTACGCGTGGACCAATATTGTACTGGACAAAGGCTATCAGGTGAGTATTGAAGCCATGACATATGATGGCTACTGAGAGGATCAGATCTTGTTCCTCGACCAGCGTGGTACTAAACTTCTCTCTTTACTGCACGAGCTCCAAATTATCTGTGCTACTGACTTATCTTCAAACCAAAGGGACTGGACTCAGCAGTACCGTGACGGCTAGAACACTCGCAATAGAGGGCGATCCTGCGAAACAAGCAGCATTGCTAACAAATTTTCGTGCAGATAGCATTGGTACAATTTCCCGCAGCATCTCTGGTCGTGACTTTGACAATTGACCTACTCTCAGTCAAAGACTGTGAAGCCATCCGTAAAACCTTGACTGCCCAATTTCCCGAAGAGAAGAAGAAATGGTCGATCATGGGCCGTAAGTCAAGTTCTCGCTTCGATCCTTCCCCTCGCATGAGAGTTTCTGGCAGCGTGGTCGAGGAGCATAGTCTCTTGCTCTTGCTAGTACAGAGGTGAAGCTTGGTAGCTGGTGATGCTTGCTGTGCATGAACTTTGAGTAAAAGCAAAGTGTTTGATCATCAAAAACTTTCTTTAAACAACTGCGTCAAGAGGAGCTGGGGCTGGTGTCCGAAGGAGGTTTGTCACTACGACTGGCATGTCTACCAATTGCTTGCATCCTCTCTCATGATTTCCGCTGATCCAAAGCAATCTTAATGTGGAAACGCTGATTCCAAACATATGAAGAGAGCTTTGGTGGTTTTTGTGCTGTCAATTATCTCTCAAGATTGTGAGTACAGAAATTACATACTCAATGACTTGATGTATCGCTGATACAATCCAAAGTCCTGAAGGGCTCAAAGAAGGTAATATCCTCTCTCCGGAATGATATCGTCTCACTTACAGGACTTTCAGTGTTCACAACCGGCGGCCTACCTCCATTGGTCAAACATCCGGATCTGGTATACAAGTACCTCTTCAGTATGTCCGTCCAAAGACAGCTTTCTACTTCCTCTGATATAAAGCAGGAAAGGTCAAAGAGAGGAACAAGGCATATTATCAGAAATACCCCGAAGATATTGCACGATTAAACCATATCATTCGGTATATCAAGAAGGAAAACATACTTCTTCCCAGTGGCGGAAAGCTCTCTGTACTGCGATTGCGCCAACTTGGAATTCTATTCGGATTCCATGGTACTATGGACACAGTGCACGGTAACAATCCAACTTCCAGCGCCATAACTCGCTACTGACAGGTGGAAAGAGATGATTTGTCGCTTTACCGCTGATCTTAACCAATTCGGCTTCTTTACGAGACCTACACTCGCACAATTTGGAGACCTACTTCCGTTTGACACGTTGCCGCTTTATGCCCTGATGCATGAGCCAATTTATGCACGAGAGTAAGCGCCTTTCTTCTGGGTCGTACTTCTCTGCTGACCAAGGACTCGTTAGGAGTGCACCCAACTGGTCTGCAGATCGAGCTATGAAGCAGTATCCGGAGTTCTTATATGCCTCGGCAGATGGCGACGAGCCTGTACTTTTCACGGGTGAAATGGTAACAGCCCAAGCATCAACAAAAGATGGAAAATTTGGGTACTTTCAGCTAAGGTGATGTTCTAGGTGTTCAGGGACATGTTCAATGACTACGATGAGCTGCGGCCCTTGCTAGAAACGGCCGACATGCTCGCCACTAAGGAAGACTGGCCAGATTTATACGACGAAGCGCAGCTCGCGAAAAACGAAGTGCCGGTATATTCCGCAACCTACATCGAGGACATGTATGTCCATTTCGACTTTGCGAGGGACACGGCTTCGAAGATCAAGAATTGCAAGACGTTTGTGACGAATGTGCTCTATCATGATGCTTTGGTCAACAAGACCGATGAATTGATGAAGCAATTGTTTGCATTGAGGGACGATACGATTGATTGAGAATACTACGGAAGACGGCGCATCAACTGGGTATCAAGCACAGAAAGTGAAACCCAAAGCTCACAGCTTGACCCAAGTCCAACAGCCTCCTCCCTCACTGAAGAGACGTTCAACTCGGCGAAGGCGCAGCACTCCTCCTCTTCCTACAAGCCCTATGCTTCACCCCAACGGCAGCACACTCCCTATCAAACAGTCAGCTCTCCGTTCCCTCAAAAACACTCTCAACCTTAACCCACCCTTCCTCTCCCCCCTCAATCCCACACCCCTCACACCTCGGCGCCCACGCATCATGAACATGATACCTTCTACACCTCTCCCCCCCCTCCACCCACGGCGCCCCCACCCCCCTCTCCCTCTCCCTCCCCTTCAACTTCCCCACCAAAAGCCTCAAAAACCGCTCATCCCAACTATCCGGATGCGTATCGATCAAATGCCCCGTCTTCTTCCCCACAAAAAGATCCAGCACCAATCGTCCCAACTGACTCGTATCTCCCGCCTGGTCCCCCCAGATCGCGCGGGTGTCGTCGGGCGTGGGGACGCTGTTGGTGGCGTCGGCGATGCGGCACATGCAGTCCACGATGGCGTTTTTGAGCGAGGATACCTGCAGCCAGTCTGCCACTTTCCACAGCTTTATCAGGCGGAAGTAGGCTGGGTGCGGACCTTCTAGAGCTGTGGGCATCGAGAGGTGATGCATTAGCTTCTTTCACAATGTGGCAAGAGGAAATGAAGGATATGCTGTAGGGATTTCAACGAAAGAGGGAGGTGGTCGCGGCTACATACACTCATGCTCCAGCGAACGGCGGTAGAGCCACTGCGTGAAATACTCAAAGTCGACGACGTTGATTTCGGCCAGATGCAAGGTGCTAGTGAGGGCTTCGCGAAAGGCGTAGTGCGGATTAAAAGCCGCCGTGAAAAAGGGCGAGCACGCGAGTAGGGCTTCCAGGTGGAGGGGAAATGGGTGGGCGTTGGGGCCGATGGTGAGGGTTATGGGCGTTTTGAAGAGATGTCTGGGTTCTGCATTAGCTCAGACGACGGCAGAAGATGATTTGGAAGGCTGTTGAGTACTTACCTTATTGGAGTTGTGGAGGTGGGAAAGACGATGTTCTTTGGTATAGCGAGGGGCTTGGTGGTTTTGGGGTTGAGAAGAGCGACCTCTTTGACGGTAGCGATGTGCTTCTTCTTTTTGGTCACGGGAATGTCGTCGAGGTTGATATCGACGATGCTCGGCTTAGTGGGCGTCATTTCGGTGTTTAGGCGATCGAAGACGATTGTCCTGCAGGTAGATACCATTTTGAAGTGAGGGTACGATGAAAGCTTTGGAAAGAGTGAAAGGCAAAGAGAGGCGTCGCACATAAAGCATGGTTTTGCAGACGATGCTAGTATAGCGGCATCTGGAGCATAGTAGAGTATTCACTGTTCGCAGTGAAATCACAATGTTCATATTCGGACATGAGCCGGAAACGTAGGCGAAGAAAAGAGGCTACCTATAATTTGGACGGTTGCTGACCCAACGGATACAGAGGGCTGATTTGATGGGGGTCTCTGAGAACAGAACGCTTGGTAACACGGGTTCAATGTCTGCTTCCGGCCATACCTCGAGCCATGGACGCAAACGTCAGAGGGGTCGAATTCAGACATATCTCAATACCAAAGTGAAAGTAAGGCGCGGCAAGATAGGCCATCTGATTGAAACTGGACAGCATTGTACCATATTAATAATGGACAATGTTTTGAGGCAAGTGCAAGCTTTGAAAGACTCTAGTGCCTCCGACAACATTCCACGGGTCGCTCACTACAACATGCGAGCGACATCTATCGCCGCAGATGCTACAACGAAAGAAATCTCTAAATACGATGTTTCTCACTCTCTGTACGAGCATTAGCTTCAATTGCCTAGTCTGCTACATCATTGGACCTCACCAAGCCTCGAGTAAAGCATGTAAAGAGCCATCTGGTTGCATTCCGACGTTCCGGAAATCGTTACCAGTCGCTCGTTGCTGTTGTCCTGCGGCTCATTGATCTTGATCACACTTCCACTGAGCTGCCTGATCTCATTAATCTTCGCGCCGCCTTTTCCGATGATTGCTCCAACCATGTCATTGGGGATGAAGATTTGCTGCGTCAACGGTTGACCTGGGACCATGCCTTGAACAGGCTGTGCTGGTGGTCCTGCGTGGCTATGGGTTGGCGGGTGTTGCCCGTGTGGCTGCGGTTGATGAGGCCCAGCACCGGCATAGCCAGCTTGTTGAGGGGATCCACCGAAATGTACGGGAGCTTGAGGCTGCTGTTGGGGTGCCTGTCCGTGAAGATAAGGCACGCCGTAAGGATTAGCAGGCGTCCGTTGAGGTTGATTATTGTGTCGTCGGTAATTTTCTGGATGACCGTACTGACCACCAGCAGGCTGAGGTACATATGGCACGACCTGCATCCCTCCTGGGACGACACCAGCGGGGCCACCACTACGCGTAGCATACGCTGATGCAGCTGGACCACCGAAGCGCTCGGTTAGTTGCTCCACAAGGGTTTGTCCAACGTAGTAAGTGGCGATGTGAACGGCGTCTGCAACGCCAAGCACCACGAGAGAACGCTCGGTCGAGAGAGGCAAGCATGAGTCGGAAGCGTTGAGACGAGCACCAGAGGCTTCCTGGATTTCGCGGATGCGAACACCAGATTTCCCAATGATCGACCCGATCAAGATGTGGGGAACAAGTAGGCGAAGGGGGTAGGTCTTGGATTGGGAGGTAGAAGGTGATTCGAGTGGCTCGTTGTTCAGGGTGCGAATGATCAAACCAAAAGCCTATGACTGTCAGCATCGAGATACCGAACCACCGTTGAGGGACAACATACTTTTGCAGTCGCGTCCACGAGACCGCTGACGGTCAAAACCCGTTCCACTGCGCCTCGAGAGTAATCGCTAACAGTGCATTTGGCACCAGAAAAACGTCGAATCTGGGACACGTTTTCTCCCCCTTTGCCAATTACAGTGGCCGCTTCAGCACTTGAGATAACAGCACGAACGTGGAGCCAGCCAGTCTCATCCTGATGCCCTTGGTGCGGCATTGGACCCTGGGACGTGGCTCGATCATATTGGCCTCCAGTAGATTGGATCGGCTGGGTCTCTAGCACTGATGCTGCAGAAGGGCCCGCCCCGTTTGGAGCGTCCGGGACCATAGTGTCGCCTTGAGTATCCGTTTGGCCGTTCTCTAAGGCAGCACCTGGTTCAGCCTTAGGCGTAACAGGGATTGGAGCCTCCTGAGCTATTGGAGCCTGTTGGTCTGCTGAAACAGTTTCTGGACTTGTAGTGTCATCCTCTGCATCCTCATCCTTGACGGCCTTGTCGAGCGCA
>JAABUL010001152.1_pt1 | contig 51969 bp, 52 predicted proteins | sample 5559151 | NCBI WGS metagenome assembly JAABUL01 (sample SAMN10711876, study PRJNA513368) | rock metagenome | isolation source: Antarctica rocks | place: Antarctica: Victoria Land, Pudding Butte sud
GCCCCCCCCCCCCCCCCCCCCCCCGCCCGCCCCCCCCCCCCCCCCCCCCCCCCCCCCCCCCCCCCCCCCCCCCCCCCCTGTGGTGCTGGATTGATGGATGGGGGGTTTTTTTGGCTGGAAAGGGCGGTTGCGGCGTAAGGGTTCTGGAGCTGGTGGGTGGGAAGCTGTGTGAGGATTTGAGGAGGTTTTTGGACTGGGATGGCAGAGGGAGTTCGTTGGAGGATGGGAGTGGGCGGTTGGGGAAAAGGGTGGGAGGGGGTTTGGTGGGGTTGGGGTGGGGGGGGGTGGCGCTGAAGAAAGGGGGGAGTGTGGGTGGGGTGGGTTGGTTGGTTAGGGTGGGAGTTTGGAGAGAGAGGAGGGGTGTGTGTGTGGTGTAGCGTTGGATATCGGTGAAACGTAGTGTAGAGATTGTTCTTGCAAGACGGGGACAGAAGATCTGATGGGACGTGGGTTGGGGGAGTGGGATGTAGATTGGAAAAGAAGGAGGAGAAGAAGAAGAAGAAGAAGAAGAAGGTAAGCCGAAACGGTGGAGGGTTGAGACAAGAATTGTGGTTGAGCGTTGCGCACTGATGAATGGCAGTTTGGAGAATTTTATCTTGCTTTGCACTATTGAAAGTATACGGCTTCGGGATAGCGTTTGTTAGTGAGTGTTTATCTTCCGTCCCTGAGATCGTTGACTGAGACTTTTAACCCCGACATGGACGACTGGCTGATGGAAATATTTCGAGAACGAGCAGTACTGTGACGACTGATATGATTCTGCAGTTTTGAAGTAGAAGTTAGGCTATATTGTACAGTACATACACTGCAGAAATTGTGTATACAGTTTCTTCCATACATCTCATTATACCGTGCTTCGTTCTGGTTCTGTTAATGCCTAAATCTTATCCCCGTCTGTCACTAGAAGTTCTTGATTACCTCGAAAGAGAAACATGGTAAGGTCATCTTTACAGAAGTGGAGAGGTGAGCTTTTCTGCTCATCTGGACGGTCTGATATTTTGGATTTTCGATGAGCTTGCCGCTGGTCCGCTTCACTTCTTGTAAGAGATGTGAGTGAGGAGGTCGCCTTCGTTCACCTTCTTAGTAGATGTGGTGGAAATTGACACTGCGGCAGCACTGGCCGTTAACAAGATTCATTCTTGTCGCAATTAAGCTGGTGGAGAGTGCCCGTATCTTGAAGAAAGAACTATGTTGCATCCATGTGGGTGGTGATGACAGACGGAGAGCCCTGGCTACGGGGCACCTCGGGAACCTTGACGACTGAAAGGCTTGATGGCTTAAGGGTCTGATATCTTGGAGCTTTGACCGGAGAAAGCCGTGACCACGAAAGACGTCAATCATGAGGAATTACAACAACTCCAGATTCTGGCACTTTGGGTCTAAAATCTGGCAATAGGTAATGGTACCGCTCCGTTCTCAGTACTGAAGCTGACTAGGTAGCCGCAACTTCGACGGTCGATTAATGCTGAGCTCAGGCATGCCCTTGACTGATGTAACAATATTAATCCCAGCCCTGAATTGCATTCTCTGGGATATTTGCGATCTAATGGCATCTTAATATATCAAGAAAAGCCAATTCCCTTTCTTCCAATTAAGAGTTACGTGATATCGATCAGAATGCCCAACACAAACGTACCAGGATTTCGCTCTGATCCGTTTGAGCCTTTTACCCTTCTTCATCATCTTGAAAACTCTGCGGACTTTTTCGATCTTAGTCATAGGCCTAGGCATTTTCTTTGAAGGGTTTTCCTCCACCTCGTCCTTTGCAATTTCATCTTCATCGTGATAACAACGGCCGCTCCAAATAAGATCTTGCCATTCTTCCTGTTCGTCAAGATCAGGCCACTCCCCAGGGATTTTCGAGCGAGCCGTCTGCTCATCCAAATCCAGTATGTTTGTCACATCTTCGGGGTATTCTGCCATAGAAATTACAGTCTTCCAGAACTCAGATATTCCATATCTCTCTGCGCAATATGAGAGTTCTTGCATCTCCAGCCTTGAAAATCTACGCCCTTTTGACAGGAAGCGGGCAACTGCATGCATTCCCCATGACCAAGTCGGACTCTTTTCATGTACGGCCCTTTGCAGCATGTACAGGTGTTCGTCAACTTGTAGTACAGATCTGGGAGCGCATGCTTCTGCGAAGTCATCGGACTCGATCAAAGCTGCAAGCGCTCGCTTGGGCTGAACTTGATACAGACGTGCATACATCTGTTCCTGTAGTTGCCCAACCCAATAAACGGAGGCTAGATTATGCTCGAAATACACATAGGTCCCCAGGGTCTGCATGTTTCTCCTTAAGAATTCGGTTATGTCTAGGCGAAAGTAGATATCGTTTAGTGCGTCCGTAGAAAGCGAGAAGAAGATGCTTGTCGAAATGTCATCCCATTTAGCCATCCACGGGTCTAAAATCGGGGTGAGCTGGCTTCGGTTCAAACCTCAATCCCGAATCCAGCAGGAGCCGAAGGATTTCAATTAACCGTTGACCTTGAAAATTATCCGGCTGAATGTTTTCGTGACCTTCTAATAGTGCCTGTAGCGTCCAGTCCAGTAAAGAGCCACCGTGCTCGTCTCGATCAAAGGGAGAAGCTTTTCTGGCAAGAAATAAATCTTGGATTGTGTCCAAATCCAGGTTTCTACAAGCATCAAATATCTCAGAGTCCATGCAAACAACGTTGAATGTGTTGGGTTTGATTGTGATTGTACGGCCCTGGAATACTCTGGAAATGCGTTGCAGCGTTATGAGAGCGCCTTTGTGGAATGTCCATCCTGGTGTTTTGCGTCGATTCTGAAGTGACCTTGGTAATCTCCATCCTCAGGCTTCCAAAGCCGAGAGTCCGCCGCTTTATTGACTTTTGGGTTGGTTGAACGGTATATCTGTTTGGACTGGTCTCCCGTGATAGATCGTATTCGCCAGATATCTTGGTAAAGGTTTGTTGACGCCGTATTGTGGGCAATTCTGGATCCTGTAGCGTCTGAGCCCTGGTTGGAACATTACCTTCGCCATCAGCACGTAACGTTCGACTTTGGATGAGTATCGAGGCTTTTCGGCCAGTGTCAATGGAAATTGCATTTCCAAATCCCGATTGTAGCTTCTCCTCTTGCAAAGCTTCCTTTACTACCTCTTTCAGTGAAGAGAATAGCGGACCATATAAGGCATCAGTTATAGCTGTGGGCTTTTGTCGAAGCAGCGATTGTATACTTTCATTAACTGCACTCGTTTCACCCCGGATTTCTTCAGCTATCTGGCGTGTCTGGGACAACGTTTCTCCAATGGCCGTGACCTTATTTGCAAGCCGGCCTTCCAATTGCGCGGCATCAGAGCGAATTGTGTCAGCTGTTGTTTGTATACGTCCCTGCAGTTGTCGGGCTTGATCGACCACGGTCCCGTGGATAGTCTCGAAATGAATGCTAGTCTCTGTCTGGTTGGAAGTGAAGCTCTGTTGAATTTGCAGCATCTGCGTTCCAATCCTGGCAGTGGCATCACTGTCATAACATCAGCAACTACTTCCCCACTGCGGTCTGCACAGTACTAGCCGCGTCTGCAGTCCCATGCGAAGAGTAATAGCTTGCAATTGAGGGCCAATAGCGGTCCTCAGCTTGCCGGCGTCTTTGCTTGCACTTTTGAAAAACATCCACTGTAGGCTTCGCAGAACTTTGCCTGGGGACAACCTTGAACCCTCTCCAAGAGTATCGTTGTACTTGAGCCGGATCTTGTTCCGAAACTCAACGAGCGGCGCCTCGCATTCTCTAGCCATTTGAGCAACATCGTCAGGCGCCGAGTTCTTGAGCGCTTCGAGAACAGTGACTAGCTGCTGGAGCCATACGATGTGCTCTCGATAGTCGGATGCAGCTCCTCCACTTTCTCTCAAAGCGTCATATACATCGAGAACAAGATTGATCCCAGCAATGAAGTCTCCGATCGAGAAGCCGAAGGGAACAGCCATTGCTGTTCATCTGGCAGGCATTTATACATGTGGGGAGTCACTAGATGGTGGCCGCAGGAGAAAGAGCACCGGTTCGCACTTGACCTTGAGACAAACATAGAGCTGCGACTGCCAGGCAAGAAGCCTTGGGTGGGCGAAGGCGTGTGGCGTGGCATCTTGAGTAGTCTGGACCTCCCGACTGCAGAGCTCCCTCCGACCTACTGCACTGTAGCCAAGCTTGACACTTTCGACAGTACAATCTATCTGGGGTAAGAATCGTTAAAACCAACAGCACTAACCTTAGTGTAGAATGTTCTCTTACCGCCTAGAGCTAGATAACTACCACTTATAGTTACTCTAGTGATTTTACAGGTTAGAGTGTATCTATAATCTTTTGCCGAGAAAGTTGTGTACTACCTTACTGAGTTACAGTACATAAAGTACCCTAGTAGTTGCAGATGAGGCGCCGTCTCACGGTCTCAGCCAATGATACACGGATGACTAACGCGCTAGCCCTCCGCCGGCGCTGTGGGGAGGGAGTTTCCACGCTTGTCGCTTTAGAGAGTAGTGCCAAACGATTGTAGTAGTGGCATCGTCTTTGAGCGTCTACCCAACCACGACCTCTTTTACTTCTGGAATTAGGCAGAGATCAGAACCTTTAAGATATGCGCTGTGGGCTTCAGATAAGAAGATCTGTTTTCTTTTGATAGCCTCACCTATTGTCAAGGCTTTAACGATGCTATAAGCTAATAAGAAGTGCTTATAGAATAGGGCGGACGCGGTGTATTACTCGCATGCATGTCGAACGTGACCCGGCGAAATGTTTCACGTGATTACTACGACCGATTTTCGAAGGGAGGTAAAGGATGGAGTACCATACTCTCTGCAACTATTGGCGCTACTCCTCTTTCAGTGTCTCCCTTCTACCACTGAGGACACCTGGCGTTGAGATCAATAAGACCGAAGACTCCTCAAGTTCATATGTTAAATATATCAGAGGTAGAAGATGATGACGAAATCGTGATTTTCCATGAAAATCCCACACCATATATCGGCTCACAACCCGGGTAGGATCTGTAAAAGATGAATGCAGAAGAAAATCCCCTTATCATCAAAGCCTCATTTGCTCGAGAAATTGGCTTGTGAATTCTTCTCAGAGCCTTGAATTCCATTGGCTTAGCCAATCCCAGTGAAGGCATCTCTAGTCCTTTTTATCTTCTAGAGAGTACATCCTGGGCAGCACTACCACTACTACCCTCTCAAAAGAATGCGAATCTTGGAGGCTTCTGGACGAAATGAACTGAGACGTTAGTATTACATGTATACCACCTAAAGTAATCTTCAAAACCGATAGGACTATGGAAGGCGATGCAAATCCTTAAGTACCTAGCACCTTTTCCCATAGTCTATCTTGTGTAAGATTACTATCTAGCTACATGCATCAAACCGCGAGGACGTGGTAGTGTACAGAACAACTTCCATAATCATAGAAGATTGATATCATGTCCGTCAGAGCTTCGAAGAAGGACAGTATCATGACTCAAGTGAATGTCGTTGACAAGCCATAGTCATTAGACTCTTGAAAACCAGAAGTGATCTTTATCACATTGACCTTCGGAATAAACCAGATATTATATCGTTGGAGACATAGAATTCAATACTTCCGATCGTATGCTGACATGATCAGGGTTCCACATGTGATCCCCTCGTACCAAAGGGTTGAGTTGTCATGTTAGTGCGCTAGAACTTAGTTGGAGCTTCTCCAAATTCTACCCCTTCAGCCATCTTGTTTGCATTGCAAGACATGAATGCATTCACTGGTCGGAAGAAAGGCAGTTCTAGGTGCAGAGAGTGGAATTTTGGCAAAGCTACTCGTCGAGAAGCTTTTCTTGGCTTGTTCATGAGCGAAGCCGGCCCGCCCCATACATGTCGCTGAGACTAACCGAAACGGGCGCACCTACAGCACCTTATTCAGTAGGTACTCATTCGAGGTCAATGCTTTTGGGGACGGGACTCCATTTGATGAAACCTACGAGGAACGGAGCTTGACTGCGCAGCAATGAAGTTACCAGGGTGAAATCAAGACCGCTGACATCAACGTAGCTATACCAAATAACGACCATGGCATATCAAACCCCCTTCTCTGAGCCCCTTTGAAAGCCTGAACAGACGCTGTTCCGTTCACTGACCCTGTCGGTATTGGGAAACGGTCACTTCCAACGTCCAAGGTCCCACCTTGCTCCAGACTTACACTATGTCCATTGACAGTAATGCCCTGACCTCCAGGCTGAAGTGGAACCCCGTTCACCGCGACGACTGAAGACTCGGCCTCCACAGTCAACCCTGCCAAGGTGAAGACAGACGAAGATGCTGTATGAGTTGCCAACAGATGGTTTCTATTTGTCCCCACGTCCAATATACCAGAAGGTTCAAGGCTGACAATCGTTCCATTTATGGTTACGGCAGGACCACCGGCTGAGATTGTAGTACCATCGATCGAGAAAGTTGCAGAATTGGCTGTAAATACCTGTCCACCAACCGTAAACACGTCACTACCAGATCCCGTAGACTGTGGATTCGGAAGACTCAAGGTTTGACTACCTATATGTAGAATTCCTGACTGTCCGAGGCTCACCACTGTGCCGTCAATATTTTGTCCTGGCCTACCTGGAGAGATAACTTTGCCATCGATGTTGAAGCCTGCAGGATTGGCGGTAAAAGTTTTGCTTCCAAGAGTGAAAACATTCGGAACTACTTGGTTCTGAATTGACTTTCCGTTTACAAAAAGATTGCCAGATGGATCTAGGCTGATCGAAGTCTTCGAGATTTCGACGCCAGGTCCTCCTGGAGAGAGACTGGATCCTCCAATAACCATCCCTGATGGATTTGGTGTTACGACTTCACCAGCTATAGTTAAAATATTGGGGATAGAAGCAGCAGTGTTGACCCCGGCCTCAGCGTTAGAAACCACAGTGTACACCATACCAGAAATGCTCACGGCAGGACCACCAACTGAGTATGTACTTCCATCTAGAGCTGCACCGAATGTGCCGACAGATAGCACCTGGCCATTACCGATAGTGATTGCATGAATACCAACAGTTGGTGTGGAGATCTCGATGAATTTTCCACCATCCGCACCAGTTCCTGGAATACTGCCTCCAAAGGCACTAAGGATCATTGCGCCAAGACTTTGAGTGCTCTCCTGCTTACCAGCAGAAGCTGAGGGATCAGGGGGGGTTGCGGGATCCGGAGAAGCACCAGAACCAGGAGTAGCGGCAGCTTCCGAGTCGATTATGGGGACTCCAGGATCAACAGATGGTTGCGGATCAGACTTAGAAGTCGGTAGAGTGGTGCTTGGAGGATCATGGTTCGTTGTTGGGTCTGGAATGCTTATAGATGGCGACTTGGCTGGCAGGGCTGGGTCACCCGATGTTTTACCTGGCGGATCCACGATCGTCGTTGGAACTGCAGAAGCGCTCACCGGAACTTGAGTTGAACTTGGGCCCATCTCTGACACGGGGCTCAACGCACGTGGCGGATCAAATATTGCGAAGCTGGTCATCCCTGGCAGGTAAGACAAGTAGTCGACACAAAGTTTGTTCCAGTCTGGATCAAGAGCCAGAACTTGCCGAGGTGGTACGATTAGTGGCAGCCATGGAGGTCCAACAGTGGTATGCACAGTACCATCCTTGTTAGTGCTTCTGCCTAAACCCCAGGTCGGACATGCCAGATCTGCAACATGTAGGGGCTTGACAGCCCCAAGAAACCCACCGCCGAATACCCCATTTATGTCCCTGTACTCGGACCCAACTGGGTAGTAAACCGGATTTTCATATGTCGAGAGCTGACCCGGCGGAATAGCGATGATTGGATTGGTGTACGTTGAACCAACGGGACCACACAGATCGGTGACGGCTGCTGTTCCGACAACCTCAAGATAGAATGACGGAGATGTACTACAATCGGCATAAGCTCGCACGCAGTGATGATGTTATGGATATCATACGTACAACGTGTGCCCACTTAGGGTTGCGATGCTTCCACTAGGAGTAAGGGAATGTATTCGTTTACCGATAGGGCTTGTTGGCACAGTTGCGGTAGAATTTGATGTTTGATTCGCACAGTCTGAGGTCGAGCTCTCAGGAAAATAGTAGAGTCGAACTTCTGATACATGCAACGAGCAATTTCCGCAGCACACGTAATACTGATCTTGCCAATCGCGCAGAACTCCAGGAGGGACCTGCGATGGCAAGCCGCCCAAATCGGAGTGCTCTGCGGCCTGGACGACTGTGTTCCTATTTCCACAATTCGAAAATGTATATTGTCCTCCTTTCTGCCAGACTTGAGCATAAGACGTGCATTCTGGACTATGGCCGAAACCCCTTTGCCATTCTAGAGGATAAAAAGGGTGCCAATCCTCGCGATAATGTATGTCTTTCATAATGAATGATGATTGCGCTGTGAGATAGTCGGAGCAGGCGAGAGTAGCTGTTGTGGTCGTAGTGGTCAGGTTCACCCCAACGGTTATCAAGCCAGTCTGACAGTCGGGTCCATAGATGTCGCATGCTTGGGTTTGACCATAGGGTATAATATAGGAAAACTGTGTTTTCGTACCCGAAGAAACATTCGTAGATGGGGCCGTGGAATTCACTGAGCTCGAAATAGTGACGGCCGGCAGATTGACTTCGTCGCGAGGTAAGCCCAGATCTGGATCACTTGGTCTGGGGTATAAGAATAACAGAATGGGTATCCAAAATCACACCAAAAGTTGGCACTCTGGGAGACAGACTGACCAGGATAAATTGCCTCAGCGTTAATACACAGAAAAACAAATAGCAATGCAATGACCGGAGGATATTGTAGCACCATTTTCATTTGAAGAACTTGAATGACTCGAAAAGCGCCATGAGATGCCAGCATTTGGAGAAGAGAAACCAAACGCAGCACGATCAAAGAAAATGAGTTCTAGGGGAAGACTACTAGATTCTTGCGGTATGAGGGTCAGACGGAGCATATGTACATGTGTGTACGAACGAGGCTGTTTAAAATATGCTGTCCGAGGGTCCATATCTTGTCCCACTCTTCCCTTCAGAAACATCGCCATTTACAACGCTCAAGCATCGTTCTGGTGCACGTTAGTGGTTTTCTCAAGCGCCGGGGTTGTGTTCCCTCATTGAGGTATAGGAAGAAGTTTTACAAGCGAACGAAGCTGCTCAACTTCTCTCGAAGATCGGTGAAAATGTTTCCGCGCACAATGACCAATGAGAACGGTGGCAGGATGCAGCGTGCAAGACTTACTAAGAACAACGTGCAGTAAGGTATGCAGGGAAAGGCAGCTGACGTTGTGCCTGAGTTCAGCCAAATACGAACATGATGCATCATACGGAGGTACTTAGCCTCCTATCATAACCATATCTCTATTTTTGTTGGATGCCTGGAATGTACCTAAATCTTCTTGCAGTATTCACACGTTCCGTTAACCTGTGCTGTAGACTGCTTTCGAATTCCTCCGGTAACCCTTTTTCTGATCGCGTGTTAGGGACGGTAGCAATAGATTAACGTATGAATAGTACTAAATCCTGCTCCGGTCATGTTACGAGCGGATGCGTCGACTTTCTGTGTGGATGATGAACACGGAAACAACAACGAGCTCGTTTTCGGCTTCTTTCATAGAAGCAAATGCTGTAAAGTCGGGGGGTGAACTTGGGTTTCATTCGATGGGGTGTAGTGACTATGAGCCGAATGATGGGGAAAATGCGCCCGGCTCATTCTCAAGACTCGTTTTCAAGTCCTTCATGTAAGTGTCGAGATGAATTGAAGTGTTTAGGTGTTCCATTTTCATAACCATCTGAGCCATTAGACGGCATCGTCAGAAGGTGAAACGGGTAACTTCAACCAAAAGTGAGATGTTAGAGGTCTGATGAAGAACTGAAGGTACTTAGGTAGGTTTACATCGTGGAATTGCACCAGTGGGGTTTCATCTAGGTATCGCGAGACGTCAACAGTGGGCTCTGTATTTCCATCATTAGCAGAAGTTAGTCAAGATCAATCTCACTGCTCTCAACGTGTTAAATCTGAAGTTATACACACATTCATTGTAGTAATCATGTCTTTTGTAATTAAAAAACGAAATAACATTGTCATCAACTTTAACGTGTTTGGCTTCGAAGTTCCTGACTTTCAAACGACGCGGAAGTCAGGAAAGGTCTCTTTTGATCGATCCGCCTACGACTTGCCCCATAACACGATCCAATACCATACTGTTCTTCACAACCTCTGAAAGCTTTCTACCCGGGCGACACCTACAGCCGTTCACACCCTTATGGATAGTATCGCTAGTGACAGCCGTCTCCTTCGCCATTATACACAAAACATTAACTGTATCGAGCAAAGTCTCCCTGATCTTTACGAAAGAACCGTACAGCTCCACGGCGCAATCAATGAGATGTTGTGCCAGTATTGTGGATGAAATGAGCTGCGCATTTCCGAGAGCTTCTTCGAGGCTTGTCCCAGGTGTCAAGAGATGGCTTTGAATAGAGAGAAAAGAGATAAAAGAAGGTCTGGTATAGGAAGACTGCGTCCAAATATGGTTCTCTACGAAGAAGAGCATTCTAGAGAAGAAACAATACGACGAAACAAGATATACGAAAAGATCTAGATGCTATTCTTGTGATAGAGACGACTCTCAAAGCATCAGAAGCGAAGAAGCTGATGAGAGAGCACTGTCGCGCAGTCAAGGCTCGAGATGGTTTAACAATTTGAATTAGCAACGCATTACCGTCAGCTGCTTTGTGCATCTCTTTGAATCTCGTAATTCGAGAAGATTGCGATGAAGTGACTTTATTGCTCTCATGTTGAGAGCATTCGCTCTATTTCGAGTTGAAGATAAGAACAAAGTCATATGATTAACTATCGAATTAGAGTGATAGCTCGATGCTGTGATTCTGCGAGAATCTTTCTTGAATATATCAGACTCGATGTACACGAATAATTGATAAAAATTCGATCATGATATAAAATAGCGAAAACACTCAAAGCGAAAAGTCTGTCGTCGTCTCTTCTTTTATCTGTGAAGAGTAATCTGTTGAGACCGTGCCTAGATCATCCAACCAAAGGGGCTCGGGGCTGGTATGTATGTATTGCTCTTTAGAGGTAGCTATAACAAGACATTAAGAATACAGAAGAGAAAGAGTGCGAGCTCTTCTATAAATAATGGCTTGAGGCTGCGCTAGGCCCGATACAGATGTGATGTAATATGCCAGGTGTGTTTGCCTAAAAGGATGATGAAAGGGGTGAATGAAGAAAGTGCTGAACAACGGGAAGAAGTGCTGGGGATGGCCCGAAGGGTTCAATAGGGGTGCGCTAGGTCCAAACTAGGCATAGCGCCATCTGGACCCTGGCCGGTTCAGGCATGTTCGTAACATAATCACAGAGTCAAATCGTATCATCACATGTGAAAAGTCGAATGAGAGCGTCAAGCTGAGCATGATATTGTCGATTTAGAAGATCGTGAAAGTGAAGAGAAAGACTCAGAAGCTGTGCACTTTCGTCACGATTTAAAAATGTGACGCTGTGATACGAGCTGATCAAGTGATGCTCACGACTAAAGTGCTTCAAGAACGATAACAATGTTTGATTCAGTCTACGATGTAGTGAATACGAAAGAATAACACTAATAGTAGAAGCGTAAGAATTGACGCAGTAATGAAAGACAGTTTCTGTCACGATTCTAGCCTTGTCAGGCTCAGTCTTCTAGCCTTGCCAGGCCTATCCTCGCTCCGTCACCTTGACTAGTCCCTATTGGGCCTAGCGTCGGCTGAGGAACACACATATATAGCCAGCTTCTTTTCTGTAGCTACCTTTCTTCCTTAGCATTTATCTTCTAGTTAAATGACACCCCTATCTGACTCGCTCTAGGCAGGCCCCTAACAGTTTCAAAAGATCTAGATAATAGAGCATTCTATAAAGAACATTCTTCAATATGCTGATTCTCAGCATCGCTATTTTTGACGTTTTGCACTATGCAGCAGAGAAAGCATCGTGGCAAGATTGTTCTGTCATTCAGCGAAGAAGATAAAGTCAAGACTCTCGTGCTGTGCAAGATCAAGAATTCGCTCAAGCTCGATTTTGAAGCGACATATTTCTTCATTGACGATCTGAATCGCAGTCTGGCTAGAAAGTTTGTCGCATCTGAAGCTCGTCACATTGCTTTCGTTTCACGATTCGAAGATAAGTTCGAAGCTAAGACTATCGTTGATGAGCTGACAGCACACGAAGCACAAGTGAAGATGTTCTGTGACGACGTTGCTGATCAGGTCTTCTTCCTCGCGGTCATGAAACAGTGCTCACAGCAGCTCGCGCCCATTAAAGGGGTGATTCAGATGGCTATGATACTTCGCGACGTCTTGATTGAGAATATGTCATATGAGGAGTGGACGATACCCCTGCGGCCAAAAGTCCAAGGAACGTGGAACCTGCATCAACACTTCGGCCATGAGCGTCCGCTTGACTTCATGATCTTCTGCTCGTCCATTTCCGGCCTCTGGGGAAAACTCGGCCAGGCCCAGTACATCGCTGGCAACTCGTACCAAGACGCCCTGGCTCACTACCGCCGCGCCGAGGGGCTCAACGCTGTCTCGATCGACTTGGGCATCATGCTTGACGTCGGCGTCATTGCCGAGACGGGCGCCCACAATTTTAAGGTCTGGGAAGAGATTCAGCTGCACCACTTTCTCGTGGCCTTCCGATGATGCCGCCTGCAGTGCGTTGCCATAATGTCCACCTTGAGCGTTCACCTTCGCCCCTCGATCGAGCAGGACCTGTATCACTTTCTCGTGGCCTTCCGATGATGCCGCCTGCAGTGCGTTGCCAAATTCTCCACCTTGAGCGTTCACCTTCGCCCCTCGATCGCTGCACGGTTTGCTCGTGGTCATGTGTTGATGCCGCCTGCAGTGCGTTGTCATACTTTCCATCTTGAGCGTTGATCTTCGCCCCTCGATCGAGCAGGATCTGCACAGTTTGCTCATGGCCATGTGATGACGCCGCCTGCAGTGCGTTGCCATACCATCCACCTTGAGCGTTGATCTCCGCCCCTCGATCGAGCAGAACCTGCACGATTTGCTCATGGCCTTCCGATGACGCCGCCTGCAGTGCGTTGTCATACCATCCACCTTGAGCGTTGATCTTCGCCCCTCGATCGAGCAGAACCTGCACGATTTGCTCGTGGCCATGTAATGATGCCGCCTGCAGTGCGTTGCCATAATGTCCACCTTGAACGTTGATCTTTGCCCCTCGATCGAGCAGAACCTGCACGATATTCTCGTTGCCATATAACGACGCCGCCTGCAGTGCGTTGCCATAATGTCCACCTTGAGCGTTGATCTTCGCCCCTCGATCGAGCAGGACCTGTATCACTTTCTCGTGGCCTCCCCTTGATGCCGCCTGCAGTGCACTATCATACTTTCCACCTTGAGCGTTGATCTTCGCCCCTCGATCGAGCAGGATCTGCACGGTTTGCTCGTGGCCTCCCCTTGATGCCGCCTGCAGTGCGTTGCCATACAATCCACCTTGAGCGTTTACCTCCGCCCCTCGATCGAGCAGGAGCCGTATTAGCTGATCATGACCCTCTTCCGCAGCAATGAGCAGAAATGTATACTCATAACCTTCCACTTTTCGGCGTTGATTTAATTCTATAATAGAAAGCTCGTGGTACTTCAGAATTTTCGAAAACCCAAAGGCACACGCTACACTGAGGTGTGTTTCAGGTGTAGATGTTGCATAAAGTATTTTATAGCCGAGGCAATCGATCCAATCAAGTCCCAGAGCCAAATTTAGGTCATACCCATGAAAGCCGCCGTATTTAGATTGAATACCTAACACCCATTTCATATAAAAAGGTGATGTTCTTGATCCTTCCATCAAGAAATTCGACACCTTTTTCTGGGTCTCGTGAAACTCATCTTCCTCTATATACTTGTAATGTACTGGCCAATACACTTCGGCATAATCTTTTAGAATGTCATTCTGTTGTACACTCGTTGGGACCCCAGAGCCCGGTGATAGCTCATTCAGATACACGTTAAGGCATCTCTCCGTGGCTAGTGCATGTTGTTCTATGACCGTATACTCCGACTTCGCCAAGAGATACTCTCGAACCGACTGGTGAGCAAATCGGAAATTCCTCTGTTTGGAATCAAGGATAACGAGATTACGGCAGAGTCGAAGGACATTATTCTCTAGAGAGTCTGCTTGCCCATGTCCGTCGTCTTCGCCTGACTCAGACGACGATGAGTCGTCCACTACGTCGACCGCGGCCAAAAATTCCTCAACGCTTAGTAAGCGCTGGGCACAGAGTAGCCATTTCAGTGTCTTGATGGCCACATCCCGGCCGTAGGTCTGGGTCTGATCGATCTGTGTATAGATGATATCGTAGAGGCCAGACAGCTTGACAGGGAGGCGACCGAGAGCGTAATCGAAATCTGGCTGGAACTTGATGCGACTTAGTGTCTCAAGCGACATTTCCACCCACCGAAACATCCCCTGGGCACCATTGATAAGGGTCTCGAGTATTCTCTTTTTAAGTCTCTTGGATACATTACCGTCTAGAAGTATTCCCTTCTTGATCCGACGATCCACCTCGGACTTGACGAATCGCGTGATATCGGCGCTGTTTTTCTCTACGCTAATAGAAATATTTCTTGAGCGCTCCAGATGCAGTTTCTATAATAGAAGAAGTATTTGTTAGCAGATGTGATGTCGCTTAGATATGTTCGCACCCGCGTCTTCTGATCGTATAATTCCCAACAACTAATATGGTAGAACAGACTCACGATATCGATATCATCGCGACTAGAAGCAAAGATTTTCACAACGTTCTCGGAGCTGCTGATGATACTATCGAATGCTTCCAGTAGCTCGTAACGTGTATCCTCCTCACATTCGTCAAGAGCATCGAGAATAATGGTGGCCGGATCGTCCTTAGTAAGCTCGATGATCAATCTGGTGCAGTCTTTAACTGTCAACCTCTTGATTGCGGAACAGTCTTTTTCTGCCTCGGCCTTCCGGGCCTTATACTCTCTGGCGATAGGTTCCTTGACCGGTTGATCTGGGTCCGAACTGCACAGCTGTCGAAGCAGAGCGCGTAAGATCTCCACAGGTTTCGCTCGTGCTGGTTCCGCCGTGCTTCGTGCACTGTAGAAGAAAGCAGTCGAGGCGGAGTCTGCATAGTTGATAACTGTCGACCTAATCCAACCATCCGATATCAGCGACCTTACAAACGATGGAAATACGGAAATCATTATGCTCTTCATTGATTAATCGCTATACTCACGCAAGTCTAGTCTTTCCCGAGCCAGCTATGCAAATGTTATTCAAAAGTTCCCCAATGATAGCAAAATTCCTTACGTATACCGTGGAGCCAGAGAATGGAAGACACGTCCGATTGAAACCATTCAGTAAATTCTTGGCTTTCGATTAACCATTGCCCGGACTGAGGCAATAAATCTTTGGAGAAATCCTCATGATGGCTTCTATACTCGACCTCTGACATCCAGCAGAATATTCTTCTCCGCTCTTCTCCTGATAAGAAATGAGTATGAGTGAATAGAATACTAGGGTAGGATAGGTCATACTGTTAAAGCTATCCAGCAAATGATCTTTGCTCGCCTGAATTCTGGCGTTGAATGTATCAAGCTTTACAACCGCGTTTGCAATAAGATTCGTCATTGAACCTGGCAAGCCTCGACTAATAGTCCGCTGTTGGTAATAAGAGCTTTCGAACCCGGAATGGAACGAGCTCTCAAAATTCTCAACGGCAACCTCTCCGAGATTTGCAATCCCTTTGAGAAGCTCGAGTTGTGAGACGGCCATTGCGTCTGGTTTGCCGTGGAGCTCCTTATATATAATATCGTGCTCCAATGCCGAGAAAGCCCACATGAAAGGAGACATAACTTGAATTTCGATAACCAGATCGCTGTAACGTTCGGCTGAACGGCGCGTCACGTGGAGATGGAGGCCGTCATAAGGTCGGAAGCGTTCCTGTGAAAACTCTTTGTCGAGCTGGGGCTTTGGGTGTTGTCGTCGACCCTGGACTTGAAATACCTGTTGGACGACCTCTTCGACTTTCACGAAGTCGGATGCGCGAGCCAGAATAACTCTGCCAGCTACCAGGTCCTTGATTTGCGCAATATTCTTGGATTCGTCATTTTCGTATTCAGGATTACGCCGTCTTAATTTGACCTCTAACGAGTCGGCCTCTTTCACACGAGACTGCCATAGAAACTCGAAACCTCGAAGAGCCTCTTTGCAAAGCGCCTCTACCTCTTTCTCAATCATCGCATAATCGTCGCGATTTTTACGAAACACCGCAACAAAATCGGCAATGGGACCCATAGGGTTGATCAGTCATATGAAACTAGCACAGGCAGGCCAAAGGATGGTTCTCAATAGCAACATGAGCAAAATCCGCGATCGAAGAAGAAATTGCAACAGCAGTAAAAGCCCATGAAAGCCGCAAAGCTCTCGATAAGGCTGGGCGATCCATGGCGATGAAAGAGTGCCTAAGTGCCTAGGTACGCGAATGCATCACAGAGGTGGGTGGGATGACTCCTTGATTGGGCTGAACAGCAGGAGTGTGAGGGGCACTTAAGCGGCTGTGCAGGGCTGAGCAGGACGATGCAACCAGCCATTGTAAAACTCAGCCCAACTTCGTTCCCGTCCAGCACAGGCGCCGGGCTGCCTTCTTAAAGTTCTCTAACCTTACTTCGTTTAAATCAGCTCAACCGGCAGAATACCAACATAAAGCAGATCCACTCTGACGTCAAATCAATATATCCTTCCTACCTACCTACCTTCCTTCCTACCTTCCTTCCTACCTGCCTTCCTACTACCTACCTCCATAGTGTCACTTTGACGAAGCTCGAAGCTCACTAAATCGCTGACTTCGGGCGGTGGTGTGAGGTGAAGAAGTTACGAGGACAGTCTATGTAGTGAGTTTAGTGAGGTGCTTGAACAGGTGGCCAATGAGGTGGCCAGTGAGGTGGTCAGTGATGTGGCCAGCGAGGTAGCAGGTAGAAGGTAGTGAGGGTAGTGAGGGTAGGAAGGTAGTGAGGGTAGGAAGGTAGTGAGGGTAGGAAGATAGGAAGGTAGAAAGGTAGAAAGGTAGGAAGGTAGGAAGGGTAGGATGTAGGTAGCTTACAGACGAATTCGAATTTCTGAGCCATTTGAAATTTGGATAGCTTCAATATCTGACGTAGTAGTGCGCCAGCGAGCAATGAATCCGGTGATTTGATGAGTATTGGCAGCTGTGTAGGCCATTTTTGTTAGTGGTGGTGCGTGGTAGCCTCAGCCGGCTAATGTGGCTTGGCACAATAAAAACCAACCCGAAAGTAGAGACGAAGAATTTGCTATGAATGACCTTCTCAACGTCTTCAAAATCAGCCCAGCGAGCCAAGATTACCCTGCCGGCCACCAAATCCTTGATATCTCCAACGTTCTCAACTTCATCCTTGTATTTGTCGCTTCAATCTCGCAATTTCTTCCTCAAAGATTCTAGCGTCTTAATCCGGGACTGTCAAAGATATTGAATACCTCGTAGGAGACATTTGCAAAGCGCCTCGATTTCGCTTTCAATGACGAGATAATCGCTGCGATTGCGACCAAAATCGGGGAAAAGTCTGTGATTGGCCCCGTCAACTTGAAGCAGTGCGCCTATCGCCTAGACACGTGTATTTAATAGCGATAATAAATCCAGGAATGAATTCGCAAGTTGTAAAGAAGCTGGAGGTCTAGCCGCGAAGGTAAGGGGCGCAAGGCTGTAGCATGTGGGCTGTGCACGCCATCACACCGGCAGCCTTGTTACCGCTCCTCACGCCGAAGAAATGTGCTCTTAAAGGCGGGTCCATCGGCCGCCAGTCCTTTGGCTCGAAGCATGGAGGCGATATCTGGCGATAACATTTCCGCACCCTACTCATCACTTGTCACCGTCTACACCAAAAAAGACGCACGTCTCGAAAATCTATGTCAATTGCTCATCAACAGTCCTGCAAGTCAATATGAGTGCGATATTCGTTGCTTGGAATTCTCAGGATCTGGCGACCAGAAATGGAGGGACTTTAATCTTACTGAATTAAAAAATCTACTATGTGGCACATCTCGAGAAGCAGACACCGTGCAAGGCCGATTGTTGATCATTGAAGATGTATCGAAGGAAGTTATCGAGCTCCTTGGTTCATCGCTACGGATCGATCCTTTATTTTTCGCCTCGCACATGGACGGCTCTCAAGCGGATATGGCAACGGCAAGAGCTTCTGTGGCAACCCTACCGTCCTCGACACGATCTCGAAACTTTTTGAATCTTCACTACCACCGTGTGATAGAAATTGAAAAGATCGAATGCAAGCAAAGCCTCTATCGAGCAATGAATCTTACACGCAAAGTAAAGATCCTGCCACCTCTCAAAGGCATTAACATTGGCCTCGTGCGACATTGCCTCTCGATACTGAGTACTATCAATAGAGATGGGTCTTGGCTGGGTCAGTGTTAAGGAAACGGCCTAACGTAACTAAGGCCGTAGCTAACGCTGGGTAGGCGTGATACTCGTGGATCCACCGATAAGCGATGCTTTTGTCCAGGGGGTTCAGTCGACAGAGAAGCTGCAAGAGCTTACACTTCAAACGCGGCTGTTTCAGGGTGGCTTTCAAGACGTTTGCCATAGCCTGGCATTCCCTGAAAAGACACTATCTACATCCGGTCCTTCGCCATCCTCGGCACGAGAAAATCTAATCTGGTATTGGTCACATGTCCAACCTCCCCAATCTGATGCTAAGGGTCTCCCTTTGTTTTTGATCGCTTATCATCCTCTAAGAATGGTCGCTGGAGAGTGGATGATATATTTGGAATTGATGTTCCATAGTGTCAAGCAATACGAGTACTCACCCGTCACGATTCCCGCGGCATTGGAACAAATTACGACGCTTCATACCGATATTCACTCTATCCAACGATGGCTCCGTCGTTGTATGGCCAGCACACAGAAGATTGGAGACGTTCTCTATTTCCTCCGCCACCGGTGTTCCGTGCACGACGACCAGCAACGCTGCGCTCCTTTGATTGAGGATTATAAGCAGATCGCTTCGAGTATTGACGCTTATAGCCACCGTCTGGAATCGATGATATCTATTGCTACCTCTCTGGTTCAGACGATCGATTGCCGGAGATCATTGAATGAGACCAAAAACATATCGCGATTGACTTATCTCGCCCTTGTGTTTATCCCTTTGACATTTGTCTCGGGTCTATTCAGTATGCATGAGAGTATTGCGCCAGGAGGATATCGTTTCTGGGTCTATTTTTCGGTGGCAATTCCACTCTGCGCAATAGTTGCTTGGTGACCTGGTTGCCCAGTGTATTCCTTTGGACCTCCACATCGTTCAAAAGAGGATCGATGTTAAATACGAAGTCTTTCGTTTCAGTCGCATAATATATGGGAACTTGTGCGAGTTCTGGGGAGCTTGCGGGAGTCAGCTACGGGTCAGGAATTGACTACCTGGCTGTATACATATAATAACATCAGAGGATAAGACGTTTCCTATCATAAAGAAAGGGCTCAGTCCCAAATCTCGAGTACCAATGGAGACAATATAATAAATTTAGGACTGGCGTCAAGTACCGACAAACGGTGGCCTTTTTGGTGCAGAGTATCTTTCCGTAAACGAAATCAGGAAGTCTCCTCCGCTAGCCCACTAAGCTTGGGCTTCAGACTGCTTGCATGCCTTAGCCTGCAGTTCTATTTAGCAGTCGGGCGCGGGGCCATTAGAAGTTGTGATTGATTGAAGGCCGGTTCAGATTCGTTGATGCAACGTCTACGACAGTATAAAACCAGGGATGCACAGTATCCAGGTCCTCGCTCGGTACCGCATCAACGACACCCTCTTTCTGTAGTAGTGCGTACTTCGCCTCTGCTTCCCCAGATGTGTGTATCATGGAATGAAAATCCGAACCGTTTCAGCACTTGCTCTGTCAAAATTCGCCCTAGCAAACAGTGGTTGTAACAACCTAGAGGTATTTCGCTTGAATTTAGTCTTGCAGGACCCGTCGAGATCAAGTGGCGGGACCAAGGAGCCTTGGAAGGCGGGGGGAGAGAATTCAAAGTAGAAGAGGATTCGGAGTGGAGGATTGCGTCCGCCTGGTCTAGATTGAATATGAGATTGCCATATAGCCGGACCGGGTGATTGAGGGCCCTACAAGCCAGAAGTCAAAAGCACTAGAAGAAGTCAGGGGAGGGCGGATCGAAGTTGAAGCAGATTGAAGAACGAAGTCATACCCAGACTCAGATTGGCTATTTGATGACAATTGTGCCTCGGAGTCAATCCTGTAAGCGTCGTCTCGATAACGAGAGGATGTTGCTCCCACTGGACGAATATACAGAGCTAGCGCCCTGCTCTTCTATAATGAAAAATGATAAGTAATGAAATTTTCTTGCATCCTACTTCTACCTTACAGATCCTGCACAACTCTTGTCGCTGTCGAATTTCGTTTTCTTTACGGCCTTCACCTTCTACTTCGCCGGACTCTCGCTCACTATCTCCTGGGATCTTGCCCGCGCTGTATAGCGCAGCAGGCCTCGAGGCGGTCGAGGCAGATATGCGAAACGCACCGCCACACCTGGCGCTCGCTATGCACGAGTGCAATCTGACCACCCATGAGCTGGTCGCGCGCCAGAGCAGAAACCAGGCCGTGTTGCAGGCCGTGCGAGATCTGATGCCTCAGGTCGTGGCCGAGACGCGCCAGGGCGCCTGCTGGGCCTTTACGCGCCGGACAGTGGTGGGACGGAAGAAGACGGCAGCCGCTGAGAATGTGGTTAAGTAACTTAAAGATTTTCGGCCGCTGCTTAAGGCGAAACCTTTCTAATTAGTACGCGTGAAGAAGCTATAGTAATCGGTTACAATAAGATACGTGATCTGTATAAACCAACTCAATTCTCGTGTTAATATGCATATACTTTTAGTTAATACGCTGCTATGTGCAAACAAATAGAAGAATTCACGTCTGAATTTTTTTAGCGAAATTTGTTAGTAACGAGTATATACGAACTAAGAAGTATATAGTTTAATAATCTTAATGTTAAGCAAGGTGCGGCCTACTCGTATGCACGGGGTGTCCGCGCACACTGGCGCACTCTAACCTAAAGGTTAGTTACAGATAGTATCGGGTTTAGCGTACCAAAAACGGCACTAATATAATTAGTCATAGTTAGCGTGCGCGGAAACCCAGTGTGCGCGGAAACCCCGTGCATACGAGTAATATATAGGACGCTTTTGCCTGGTAAGAAAGAAGCACAGCATTCACCGTGGCCTAGCCCTCCACGGTCTTGTTAATAGCATCAACCACGCCCTCGGTGGCCGTCAAGTTGGGGCAATGTCCCGTAGCCAGCTCAAAGGTTTGCACCAGGCGTCCCGTCTTCTCCATGCCTTCGACAAAGCTCTTCTGGTAATCCAACGGCACCGTCATATCCGCCGTGGTGTGTATGTACGCGACGGGGATCTCGCGCCACGCGGCGTGCTTAATGGGTAGGTACATTCCTTTGCCGTTCCAGCGCACCAGCGTGGCCAGGTACCGGTCGACCTCGTCATCGGCGACCGCGCTGGGGCCGACCAGCAGCGTCTTGGGGTCGTTGTTCAGGCACGTATCGTCCTCGGCGAAGTTGAACGCGATGGGCACTAGATCCATATGGCCGAATTCCTTGACCTTATCCATCATCCCCGTCCCCTCCGGCACCGCAAACGCCGCCAGGTAAACCAGGTGCGAGACGCCTCCACGGAGGTTCCGCGCGGCCCGACTCGCGCGGCCGAGGCCGACAAGCGCGTCGCTCCCGACCTGTCCACCGTATGAGTGCATGATGGCCACGACGGTGTGCCCGGCCTGTACGAGACTCAAGACGTAGGCGCGGACGAGGTCGGAATCGGTGTAGAGGTCGGCGTTTGGGGGACGTGTCTAGCTCACATGTTAGTCGGCAGGGGATTAGGGAGTTTCTGTTGAATCGAGGTCGAGCAGTGTGAGCGAGCATACTTGGTTTGTGGATGGGAGACGTGGGCAGTGAACTTCATAGCCAGCTTTCTCGAGGGCCACGACGAGCTTCTCGTAGCTCTCGGGGACGTGCCAGCCGCCGTGAATGATGATGAGAGTGGGCTTGGGGCCGGACATGGCTCCTGGCGATTCTTTTTCTTCTTCTGTGTTCGGGATGCGCACGCACGGAACTTGAGGATATTAAAGAGACTTGATGCCGACGAACCTCTAGCTTGGAGGGTTCATCGAAGGTTTACAAACGGCGGTAGAAGGGGGAGGGAAATGAGAGAAGAAGGATTAAAGAAAACAGTGAAGCGAGGGAGGCACTATTCGGCAGTGAAGAAGTGCGACATCTGCGCCAGAAGGTGTAGAATATTACAAACTTCTGCACTGTGCTGCATCCCCCGCCGCAGATTGTCAGGGTCTTCTTCCATGCTGCTACTGTGGTGGAGTTTCAGCTCCCACCAATCTAGACATATAATTTCTGCTATTTGACTGCAAGATGCTTCATAGATAGGCGGTATCACACTATCGCATCACGAACCAAGGTGTTTATCCTAAAGAATCGCATTAATATTCCCTATTCTACTAGAAGAGCAGGTAGCAGTACTACCTCCCCATCACCGCCATTGCCAACCGGATTACCGGTTATTAGGAGTTACTGCGGAACATCTATCTCCACTACACCATCTTCTTTATCCAGTTCCCAATTGGTCAGCTCGTGATCCGTGCCGCCTCCGTGCCGCAGAGCTGGATGCGTGTAAGGTTAACACCAAAATTTCTCGAAATCCACTAGATACCCCTTTAACCGCCACCAGGTCGGCCACCCCTATGATCTACAATGCTCGTAGGGGGACCCCACCAATGACTAAGCATACGAAACAAATATATGTGCAACCCGAAGGTACTTCGGTTTTGGTGTGACTGTCACTCAATCTCATGTATTTTCTGGTTGAATATTTAATTTTTCTGCAATAAACAAACATTCGCCTGACAATCATCTGCACCTTCTTCTTCCTACTACCACAACATCACCTGTACTATTCCTGCTTATCTATAGCCTCTATCTGCTACTGCTACTGCTACTGCTACTGCATCCTCGCCGTCGCCCTTCACTGACCTCGCTGTCGCCGTCGTCATGAATTCATTGATACTAGTGCATAATCCGCCAGTCACGAGGCCACGAGGAAGGCCGGTCGGATTCACTGCGCGTACGCGCCAGGAGCAGCAATTTGAAGCCTCAACTCGACGGCTACCTTCTCAATTTGAACGTGTGGAGAAGGCTTTGAGCCAACAAACACAGGTGGGGGGCGGGGGTGTAGGTCGAGGTAGGGGGCGAGGTAGGGGGCGAGGTATGGGGCGAGGTAGGGGGCGGGGCGGAGGTACTGCTGCTGTAGAGCAGCAGTTTCAAACAGAAGCTTCAGATGAAGAAGGCCTTGACTTTACCCAGTGGTGCATAGATTTATATGACCGTCGCACCGGAATAAAGGTACACTCAGATTATTGAGCTTTGGATTCATGGCTTCTACCAGAAAATACATGAGATTGTGTGATAGTCACACCAGAAACGAAGTACCTTCGGGCTGCGCATATATTCGGAAGCTAAACCTTTTTTGGGGGGGCGTATATGTAAGGTACCTACCTTAGTAAATTGGGGCGTACGTATAGTGGGACCCTAATTAAAAAGTGGAATTTATCTATGTAAATGTGTGAGAGCTAAACAGATTCAAGTGCTGAATTTTACAATAAAGCTAGCTAGTAACGTTTGCATCAAATTCTCTGTGATAACTATGTCAAGACCCGGGTTTTGACATCCCTTCCTCTCGTTCCTCGTTTCAGGGCATACACCCCATCATTGTCTTGATCTCAATTCTGTTGCATGATCCTCGTATGTCAGCGAAGCTGCTACTTCGCGTCATACCCATTATTTACTCGAGGGGACTGATGTACTGTCCTAATGTCATCGCAAATTGATTACTTCAAAGGCGAGGTGTGTGGCGTAGATAATTGCAGGTCAAAGCGGTTTTATGAAGCTGATGACGGAAACACCTATTGCAGGAACGGGCATTTGAAAGAGGTAAACACACTTTCACAGAGATTTCTCAAGATACCGCATTGTGCACTTTGGATGACGTTCTTGTAAGGGCCATAGAGCTACGCAACAGGATGAGGATGACTTTGGCACTCAAGGGCGTAAGAGTCGTCGAAAAAGAGAAGTTCAGGAGAAGTTTTCTCAAAGTATTAACTCTGCCTCTGTGCTTCTACTGCTATGTCTGATCTTTCAAAGTCTCTCATGGTAGTAAAGCACTAGAGCTCTATCTGCAGTCTTATCAGCTCATACTTTGGAGCCAATGCCATGCGCTCATCCACACCATGGGCTTGCCAGCAGAACTCGAGATTGTAGTCAAAGACCTTTGGGCATTGCGCCTTCAACTACTCAAAGATAAGACCCTCGCAGATTCCGATGGTGACACCGTTTTCAGCTCGCAGCCTCAGACAGAGGACGAGACGGGGAGTATCAGTAAAGTTGGGCGAGAGCGGAAGGTTGGGGAAAAAGCTATGCCGACTTTAGTTGAAACACTAGGGCTTTGTTATCTTGGAACGGTGCTGTTGCGACTGCCAGTCAGCTTGGGGGATATGCACAAGTATAAAGCTCAATATCAGATATATTTCTTGAGATAACAGGCTGATTGGATCCTTCTACTATTCAGCTGGGCCATCAAAGAAGATATTCTTTATATCCGGGCTATACGTTTCGTACCCAAAGTAATCAAAGACCAACTTCCCGGCTATTACATTGGTGCACTAGATACGCAAGTGAGTCATTCACTGTCGACCCGGCCAAGGAAACTCTAACGCCTCTTGAAGACGGCACTGGAACCAGGGGATCTACATAAAGCCGTACACGGATTGCTGCTTCTTTACAATCATCGATTCGAACTCGTCCTCCCAGCCCTGAACTATTCTCTAATCCTTTTCAAGCACATCAAAAGCCTTGCTTTACCTAGTAAGTGAAATTTTTTTGGTGGATATGAAGCGTCGAATTTCGAACTAATGCTTTCAGTTGAGTTGTACGTTGTCGTACGCCGCTTGGCATCACTGCTAGCTGTTGACTTCACGTTTCCGAAGCCAGGTCCTCGACAACGTAAGTCGGCTCATCCAGAGATACAGCTCGTATCTTTACTAGTCATTGCCGTTAAGCTGTATCACCCATTCGACTCGCAGCTCAGATACTCGAGGACTTTGTCCGAGTTCGGTACGCTTGTAATAGACTGGGACGTCTGGTGTAAGTCCCAAACCGAGTATGCTGCTCGACATACCTCGGCGGGAAAACTAGGACGTGGCAACGAAATTAATGTCAACGAAAATGATGTAATGGCAATGTCTGGGGAGCAGCTCGATGAGTATCTCGACTGGTACGAAAAGACATGGATTAAAGAAGAATCTCAAGAGCCCCAGTCGCGAAGGATACCTCAGCAACTCCTTGATCTGTTTCCCACTGGTCGACCTGATGGCTCATCGTCGGCCAAAATCGATCTCGATCAGGAGGCCAGAACTGATCAGATTGCCCTGGATCAGAAACTCAAGATTGTTCAAGGCAATCTTAATTTGAGGAACACCATCTCAGAAGAGAGCAATGAGCAACCCGTGAAACGCATTGGTTCCTTCTACAAGCGCTATCGTAACATCGACGATCTGTCGCCAGAAGCAAGGGTTTTCTATGAAGCTGCAGCTAGCTCAGTTGGCATTTCGCTGGCATCTTTAACTCTCGCTGTCATACAGTTGGAAAGAAAACTTGAGACCCTTCGTGATAACAAGGTAAAAAACGACTTACTCGAAGATGAAGATCTTGGCGAGAGTGGGCAGGAAAGTCCAAATTTAGATGAGATGGATGTAATTGGAGGCGAACAAGAGCTCAACGGAGGTTATTAAAAGCCAGGAAGATATCGAAGGCAGTACAGTAGCCTCCTGTTACGTAGAGCCAGGGGACTAACCCATAATCAATCGTTATTTATTACGTAGTAGATTTCCTAGTCATCACGACTATAATTCTAATGCTACAATGATTGTAAGTAAAATGTAGGCATCCACAAAGGCATCCCTTCGTTGCTACGTCCTGCAAAAAGGTCAAGTCCCAAGTCGCGCTAAATATCAGCCTATATAGGGCTAGGGCGCAGAGCCTCATCTTCCGCCCCACGTAAGCGAACATCTCAAAACCCACATCACACCTCATCGCCAACGCCATCATAAGCCCGCGATAATCAACGACGAGGCCGCAACGAGTGAGTTATTCGTTCCACATTGAACTAAGGGTATCGCTAACTCAGAACTTCTCTTCCAGTGCAGATGTAAGCCACCTATCGGTCCCCTACCACCATCGCTGCCCTAACCCTTCGCGTCTCCCTTTTAATCCACTCTTAACACCATCACTCCTCCACCTCCGCAATATTTCCCCCTTCCCCTAATGTCCCTTATCTCCCCGCCGCTAGACTAATCACTTGTCACTCAGCTTCGTCAAAACTCTCACGGGCAAAACCATCACCCTCGAAGTCGAGTCCTCCGACACAATCGACAATGTCAAGGCGAAAATCCAAGACAAAGAGGGTATCCCACCCGACCAACAACGTCTGATCTTCGCCGGGAAACAGTTGGAAGATGGAAGGACCTTGAGCGATTACAACATCCAAAAGGTAAATCAGTCTCTTTTTTTATCATTCCCTCCCCCATCAACCAACCAGCAACAATACCATCCCCACTCCAACGAACCTCAATACAAATTTTCTATCCGCACAACCCCTCCCAATTCCTATATCCCCCTTCTAAAACAGAACCTCCTCCCCACCCCAAAAACTAACCCTCACCTCCCCCAGGAATCAACCCTTCACCTCGTCCTCCGCCTCCGCGGTGGCATCATCGAGCCCAGCCTCAAAGCCCTCGCCAGCAAATACAACTGCGACAAGATGATCTGCCGGAAATGCTACGCGCGGCTCCCACCGCGAGCCACCAACTGTCGCAAAAAAAAGTGTGGGCATACGAATCAATTGAGGCCGAAGAAGAAGCTAAAGTAGATGTGTGGTGTGTGTGGTGTTTTGGGGGGGGGGGGTGGGGACTTGAGTAGAGAGGAGGGGAAAAGGGGAAGGGGTGGGTGGGTGTAGAACTCGGGGGAATAGGCAATGGAAGATGCTTTGATGCTGCATTGAAACGAGCATTGAATGTCGCTATGTCGTGTTGATGCGTCTTTTCAAAAGTTCAGGAACATCTCTGAACAAGAAGCTCACATGGTTGCAAATGTACCTCAACGCTCGCTCTTACTGCATCTACCCCCCAATTTCTTGTGCATCCAGCACTCGATCACACATTCTATGCCACCCCCAAAACGCCCGCATCCTGCCCCTCTCCTTTGCTACATCACACCCCATGCCCTCAGTCCTCTTCCACCTCCTCCACCCTCGGCGTCATATCCCGTTTCCGCAACTCATTCCCGTTCAACGCCGGTGCGGTATCCGATGCCCGAGGTGTGGCATCCGAGGCAGCGGATACCTCTCCCGCCTTGGCGGCAGCAGATTTCGACGTCTTTGATTTCGACTTCTTCTTCTTCTCCTACGTCACATTAGCCCACTATCCTCCTCTTCAATGCATGAAAGATGACGAGCGAAAGTTCGGACTAACCTCCTGCCACCCCCACACCGGCCGGAAACTATCAAAGAACCCCACGTCCTCGAACAGATTCGGATACAGCCACAACCCGGGCGGCACTGTAAACACCGTCGCGCAAAACAGAATGAGTCTGAAGATGGCCATGGCGAAAAATAGCCCTATCAGTCCCAGCCCGCCCATGCTTAGGTACCACACCCCGATCCGCAGCTTCACGGGCCAGAGCGGGAACATCACCACCAGCAGAATTGCCGCCAGCGCCCCGCCTGCATACAGTTTCTGCTTCCACTGCGGGCCCTCGTACAGCCAGACATAGTGCAGGTCTGGGGCAATGTCCTGCTGCTGCTCGATCTTGACGGTCCAGAGGCCCTTTGTGCGTTTCTGGGGTTTTGCGGGGGGCGCGTGGTTGTGGCCTTCGTGGGGGTCGGCTTTAGAGACGCGCAGGGCGAGGAGGGAGAGGGGGAGGAGCTTGAAGGTTTCAGCGGCGGTGGCGGTGTTGGTTACGGGGGGGAGGAGGGGGTTCTTTTTGCAGGCGGTGGCGTAGGCCGGGGATTGGAGGGCGCGGAGGGCGCGCTTGACTGAGTGAGGATTAGGAGATCAGTGGGTTGGCTTGGTTGGGGAATGTTGGGAGAAATTGGGGTTTTGGGTGGGGGGACATACTTTTGAACATGTCTTTGCGCTGGCCGTTTAGGATGCATGTCCTTGATTTTAGATCTTGGCCACGCAACCATTTCGCAACGGCTGTTGATTTTGGGTCTGGCGGTCCGGGCGTTATGGGCACTTGTTGGCCAGTCTGGCCTTGGACTTGCGGTTGGCCGCTCTGTTGTGCTGCGGCCTGTTGCTGAGCCATCTGCTGCTGCCGCTGGTGGTTTGCGATTGCTTGTTGTTTGAGGTTGTTGATGTATTGCTCGACCGTCATTCCCGCTTTCTTGGCGTCGGCTTCGATCTGCTGGCGTTGCCAGGCTTGGAATTGCTGGGGCGTCATGCCTCGTTTTTGCGCTTCTTGGGCGATTTGGGCTTGCATGGCTGCTATTTGTTGAGGAGACGGTTGCGTACCTGGCATGCCTGGGTTGGGCGGTGCCGCCATGGTGTACTATTTGGAGTGTTTGTTGACGGTAGAAAAATACTGAAGTTGTTGTGTTGTCAATAGCTACCTTACTGTAGCTGGCTTGTCGCAAAAGCTTGAGGCCACGATGAGAAAAGGTCTTAGGTCGGTGTCGCAGAAAACCGACAGGGATCAACCAACCGGCAGGATTTGCCGCATGCAGATCTTCTTAGCACCGATAGCTCCGAGTCTCATCATCTCATGCGTCTTTTCCATCATCCCATACTGAACACACCGAAGCATGGATACTTCCATTTGGTCAGTACTTACTTTGTTTACTACGTCTTCCAGCTCTACCACTGCCTGGGTGCCGGGAGTCAGATCGTGATTCCCTCTTGAGCAGTACAAACAAGTGTCTCGTTACATTATCACCTCGAGTTGCCAGCTTCTAGTAGTATATCCCATCTCACGTATCAATACAAGCATGGTTCATATGATCACAAGCTTTGCGAAGAATAGATTTCAATTTGGTGAATGTTTCTTCAATTGTGTGACTAATGACCGACAGCACAAATGCACTGATTATTTTTGCCAAGTTGGAGAACAACAGTCCTTTTGCTTTTGTCAGACTAGCCTCTTCCTCTAAATTTGGCGGAGACCCTGGTTGACAGAAATTGAATTTCCCTTATACTTCGCGTGATTCGACCGGCCAATCGTGTACAGACTTGAGATTCAGTAAGGCCGTCATGCACGATGGAAAGGAGATGCGGCAGGAGCGCCAAGTCCAATACCAGTGGAATGCGTAAGTCCTGTATACGTTGAGGTCGACAAGTAGATAGTATACTACTGCGGTTGCCTGGCCGGTTTGTGTTACCATATTGCAGATGGTGAGAGGATTATCAAGGAGAATAGTTTGAGGATTGCGGAGGTGATTGTGGGACTGAGAGGATATGAACAATTCCTGCTCATAGATACTCCTAGATGTTAACATGTATCATGCTTACCCCGAGTCGTTTCAGTGCCAGAGAGATAAATTTTATTGTCTTATTATTTTTATCTTATGGTCGCTTTGCAGTTGAGATGTGAGTGCGCTGATCAGGGCAGGTATAAATTGTAAGATGGGTCAGCAAAGCCATGTAGAACTGAAGGAACAACGAGAGCAAAGCTAGCTGGCGCAGTCGAGATCTAGTCTAAGCGCGGCCGCGTATGAGAAACAAGGCAGCTAGTTTGACGTTTTGATGATGTATCCCAATGGATCCTCCAAGAATTGATGAGCTACAGAAGTCAGAAGTAACCAAGCATGCGCATGCAACAATGTGCCTTGCCGCCTAAGTTGGACATGGGAAAACCAACTGCAGGTGATTGCAATCGGACTCACTGGGAAAAGGCATCCTGGAACGTAGCTCCTTGGTCATTGCGTTTCCTCGCAGCAGAAGTAAAGCCGGCTCAGAAGGCTGCGTCCCTTGGCTGGAGACGAGATGCGGCAGCGTTTCGGTCGCTTTGTGATTTCAGTAATGGATATTTCGTCAGAGCGCCAGGGAACTGGAGCTGTATCCCTAGACCTACCGCAGCCCTTCGCTTATGGAAAGATGGAATAAGGCTGTTGACCATTGAAGAAGGTTTAAAGTACCAAGATAGGGTCAGGGTGTACGTACCTCGATGGCAAAAGACGCTCAAACTTACCGAGAAAGCGAATTCAGCGGCATGTGCGTGCAATGGCTCAAAAACTAGTAACAATACACTGGGCAGCTACACCAGGCGTTCAAGCAGTCTCGGGAGCCTGAAACTATGCTTGTCACCCGGTTTGTATTCTGAACGGTAGATGCTGTTTACAGCGTATGTGAGGATCTCCGTAAGCATGTCATGCATTAACTCTAATGCCATGTCGAGTCTGTACAGTGCTATGGGTCGGATGTCGTCGTCATACTTACCCGGGAATGTTTCAAAAGCGATCAGGCAACCTTTCGCACCAGGGATTCAGGGCCCTTTGAACGCTTATTTATATGGAGCGGGTATAAATCAAAGGTTGCCGATAGGAAAATTTGATCCAGATAACCAATTTCATGAAGCGAAGCATCCAAACGTCATTCCATGAGAGCTGTGGCGAAGGCTGATCCATGTATGTACGTTATCGCTAGAACTGAGGGCTAGAAACCACTTAAGGAAAACCATGTAGATGCCATGCATCAACCAAAGGGCTTTCAACTTAACATTGAAACCCCATAAGTTCTTTAAGCAGGTGATACGGGAACACTGGCTAGTTAACATTGGTGAACTAGAGCCAAGTGATAGAGCAGCAGACACGATTCTGTAGGACGAGAGGTACATAAAGAGGCAACAATGCTTATGTTTGTTGAGAGGGGATTGGTAACTTCGACAACTCCATTCAAGTCACTCCTGAATCGCTTGCCGGGGTGCTGTCAAAAGGTGCAAGGGGTTGCTCGGAGCCTCTAGGTTTCCCCTTCTAACGCGGATACTGCTCCTTAAACGCAAGCAATGGTTCGCTATGGCGAACTGCGTGGTACTGCGTTCGGAAGGCCTGATTGGAGACTTGAGACAGTAAAACGAGGGTCCTAGCAACGGATATGCCTGTCATCAGGTGGATCTTCTATTCCGCTGGAGGCTCAATTCTGATATTTCCGAGATTTTCGATGAGAAATACTCACACAGCCGCCGAGTAACTGCTCTCAGCCAGCATTTATCTGTCACAGTGCGCACCTCGTGACCAAGCTCAGACTCGGCTATACTATGTTCTGCGACTCGGAAATATACTCCGGCAATCATTTGATATCGACCAATTCAGGCTTCGCGACGACGGGTGATCCATTGCATGCATTACTACTGTGTTCTGCAGAGTATCAACGCGTGTCACTGCATGTAGATTCCAGGGAATGGCGATGGAGAGAAGGCAGAACGACGGTGGAGTGCACTAAGTCACTCAGCCGTTGGCACAACCTTAGCCGTTGTCATATCCGCTATGACTCTGAAAAGATCTGCTGCGTAACACAAGCAAACCTTGATAAGGAAGGGGCAATTGATACCATTATGGGAAACCCCTGGTTCCGGCTTATTATATATGCAGGCTCTATATAGAGACCATCAAGCGACCTTCTGTTCTCTGTAGAAGACATTGAAGACACCGTATAGCTTGATCTCCAGCTCCAGCCAGCAAACCGACTTCAGTACCCTTGGATCGAGTTGATTGTCGAAGCGCATCCCCTTAGTCTTCACAGTCAGGTCTTCAAATTGTTGGGAGACGATGCCGCTGCTTCCTCCAAATGCTAGGCCCACTCCGAGATCCCACAACCCAGGTGAGGCTACGGAGCCGAACAATGGGGCTTCGTGCAATCCAATTGAAAAGGCACATCTAAATGTGGGTTTCCTGCAATAACCGTGCTCAGCCCGCCGATTCCAGCTTACGCTTGGTCTGATAATGATCTGTGGTTGAGGACGATCTGTGGTTGAGGACCTTGGCTGAAACGTTTGAGACAGCAAAGAGAGCTTCAGGCGGATAGCCACAAGAAGACAGATCCCAAAGGCAGTTCGTCGAATGAACCGCGAACAATCTCCCAGCCCGGGCCTCCGACGACGACTTATTCCATCGTCCGTTCAGCTCATGGGCAGAGCTCCATCGACCAGTGCTATAGCCCCCTTCATAGATGGGAAGAACAGAAACATCAAGAAGAGCCTTGGAACAGCGTGGTGCATTTTGCAAAGAAAAAGTAAAGCATCCACTACCACTGTAGAACTTTTTGGAAAGCTCAACAGTGTTCAGCCCCTGCAGTGGGTGCTCTTTAGATCTGGAATTTTTGTTGGAAATTATTTGCTTGCTCCTTGCCTTAATCACGAGAACCTGCGTTAGGCTAGCGTGAGTTCTTATGGTCTGGATATATGGAGAGCATCCTTAGTATGTGCGTTTAGAATAATGACTTGTTACGAGCTGGGGACTTCTTATGATCTCTGACCATCATCCACTCGGTAACTCAGCCATAACGAACACCACTAACAATGCGGCACTGATTGTTGGAGGGCGTGTATGGAATGTCGACTGGACTTTCTGATTGTATGTACCAAAGTTATCAGACACCGACTGCAAAGACTACTTCCAATTTTCGTCATGTTATCGTCAAGGAAAGCACCCATCACCAACCGATGTCCATCCAGTGAGGCCTGATTGGCACGAAAGATCAATCAGTTTGTGGAGGACCTGTCCCTAGTACGACGGTCTCCTGAAAACGAAGTTGCAATGGCAAGGTATTCCATATCAGACAGACCAAGTCCGCGCAATGGCAAAGCTCGGACAGGAAAACATCATCGTCGATTGGCGTGGCTGTCAAGATGATACCTGGCGGCGAGAGAATCCTGCTGCGTTCCGGTGTAGGACTGAGATTTAACAAAGATCTTGAACACTGACCCCAGGCCTTTGGGCATCTCCATTCTTCACTGTGTCGGCTATCTTGACCGAAACATTAACGTTACAGGCTATGCTTTCCGCCTGCCACGAGATGCAGAGCCTGGCAAAACCCCCGTGACTCTCCATCAAGTTTTGACGCGTAGTAAATCAGCAAAGGACATTCCAGATCTGGGTGAGTGTTTCGACTTGGCCAAAGCTCTGGTTTCGACTTTATTTGAAATCCACAACATCGGCTGGATGCATAAGAACATACAACCAAAGAACGTTATTTTTTGGCCAAAACCCAACACAAGAGATGAACCAGATTTACGGAAACCTTACCTAATGGGTTTTGATATTTCCAGACCCTACCAACCAGGCGAAGTATCCGAGAAGCCTCTCTCTCGCCCCGAGGACGATTTATACCGTCATCCAAAATACAAAGGATCCCATTCGCGATCTTTCCGGCCATCTTTTGACATGTACAGTCTCGGCGTAATTCTGTACGAGATTGGCTTATGGCGCAACGTTGCCCAGCAAAAAGCAAGCTAGCAGCTCACGCCCTTGGCCACAGACACATAATTCAGACCCACACTTCATCGAGAAGATGGTCATGAGTGGATCCGTCATGGAATTGAAACGTTATACCGGGACACGTTTCCAGGACGCTGTCATGGCTTGCTTGAGCAGAGAGTTTGATGCTTTTTGGGTGGAACAGAAGGAGCAGGAGCTGGGGGATCGGCACAAGCAATTGCGGACTTATCTGGGCCAGGTCCAGACCAAGGTTGTTGACGTGATCGCCGTTTGTAATGCATAATCCGGAGTTTTTGAATAGATTTTGATGGGGTTTGAGAGATTGATGTTTGTAGATTAAAGTGCGTTTTGGGTGAGGATCAAATTTTGGTGTCCCGACGACTTTTTCTTCCGACCCTCGGCAGCGCTTTATACTAGCTAGTACACGTTTCAAACGCTAGAATAGTACCGATTGCATCGACATATATTTCCCTGTAGACAGTAAATTCCGTCTTCTTGATGAGAACTGATTAGGATGCCTCTGAGACCTTAGCAATCGATACAAGCGCCAGAAATTTGTACTATTATATACAGGGTGACAGGGTGCTGTATCCAACTTGTGCTGCATATCCCAATGTTGCTGGAAAACCCTTTAACCACCAGTCGGCCACCCCCTAGGTATGATCTACAATGCTAGTAGGGGGGTTCCACCAATGACTAAGCATACGAACATTTATTTAGATTCGGCGAGTCGGCGACAGCGGGGTTTATTAAGCACTCGTACCCCATCTGGTCAAGCTGCTACCAAATGTGGCCTAGCTGTTAATCAAAGGGGGTGATAGGCTGATAGCGTTTCTCCCTGTCAGCCTTACCCACTCGTGCCACTCCAATTTGATTTTGTCGTTGTTGTGTGGCTGCCGTCTCCACCTTGTGGCTTCCGTGATTTTATTGCCCTGTACTCCTGTTCTCCGTAATCTCCTCCATTCCAGTCAGACTAACCAGAGCAAGGACAGGGGCATGGCGCGTGAGTCGTGGGGTGTATCAGGCTAGGAGCTTGTCATCTTAAAGGTTGATCCGCATCGTTCTTCCTCTGTAGCGAGCTATTTCTATTTCTATTTCTATTTCTACTGCAGTGCATTGTCGTCAACTGACATGTCCTGACCTTTCCTTCCTCTCCTCTATCATTATCGCCAGCCTCCGCAGTAACGACTATTCTTTACATTCAATTGACTTTCTCACTAACAATGCGAACCGGTCATACCTCCGTACATGTTCAGTGGCCAGACCGTATCTTGAACGCCTGCATAGTCCTCAGGCCGTCTAACCCTATCTTTGACAGCTGATGCTGTGTAACTGATTCAGAAGTTTTTCACGCTCGTTAGAACCTCGATCTTTGTCTAGCATTGTTTCTAAGATCTGTGATGTAGCTACTGTAACGACGGTACTGGCGGCAAGTCGATCAGTTTCTCTAGCCTCAGTACAGAATTGGACAGATTCCCAGTACCGGAGGGTTGAAATCTTTCGCCGCATGCTTCCGTCTGCCATTTACGGAACCATACAAAATGGACGCAGTTGCAGCACCGGTACCAGCGCATCGATCTCTTCCTCCCAAAGTTATGCAGCTTCCGCCCCTCCAAACCTCTTTCGCTGTGAACCCTACTCAAAGGGTTCGGCCTCCGACTTCTAATGATACTGCTCTGACTGAACCACCCATTAAGCTCATTAACGTCTCTACGGAAACGCTTACACCGAAGGATCGGACTTCAAGAGGTGGATTATGGGCCTTATTTAGGCGGAAGAAGGCGGCGAAGAACCTGGGAACACACGAAGAACATGACACAATAGTTAAAGGAGCGAAAGCTACGCGTAGACGTGCTTCGAGAGACACCAAGGCGTCCCACAACACTGCGAGATTATTATTTGACCAAGAAAATAATACTACAGTACCTCGGTCACGGACATTGAGAAGACAATCCTCAACGCCCGTACCTAGATCCAGGTCCCTCAAAAGAGAGCTCACAATCAGGACACCGGCTACTTGGGACCCACCGCCACTTTTCCAAGCGTACCCACAGGCCGTCAAGTATGCAAGCCTGCGCGCACCCACCGTATCTACAGACGCTATTCTCCGTTCGAACGGTAATAAGAAAAACACGAATGCAGAACAATATGTGATGCAGAGTGCTTCGACTTCGAATCTCGTCAGCGCCAATGTTAACATCGCCAAAAGTAAAGGTTATTCCAAAGGGGGGCGTAAGCACAACTTTTCAGAGCCTATTCCGAAGGAATGTTGGACCAACAATCTGTACGTCCTCGTCACTTCAGGTTACCTCTTACAGTATGCTGGTGAGGGGAGTTTTGATAGACTACCGGAGAAGATCATGACATTGAGCAAGGACTCCGCGGCGTTTGCGAGTGATGTGATCTTAGGCGAGCATTGGGTCTTGCAAGTTTCTCAGATATCAGACGATGACGGTGTCCAGAGCGGCAAAGAACAAGAATCTATAATGAAGAAGATAGGGTTTCTACGGGATACTAAGCGCTGCGCGTCGAGCTTTTTACTAGTGATGGATAACCCTGCAGAGATGGATTCCTGGTTGAGGGTCGTGAGGGGAGAAATTGAGTCAATGGGAGGAAAGAAGTACTGCCCCGATGCAGGAGCTTGTGGCCCCACCGAAGAATCATCCAGAGATGGCCGGGAAAAGCTAAGCCACCGATATTCTATGGGGGTAGATCGTGACCAACATTCTGGGAGAAAGTGGGAGCCAGCGCCTGATGCGAGTTTTGGAAATGTCATCAGGGAGAATGGAGGCTCAAAGCCCATTGCCCGCCCATGGCCATCAAGTATTGTCAGGAGACCGTCTATCGCCAGCCAGATGTCATCAGATTCTCCTACTATCTCAAATCCTACACCATCCATCAATCAGACCTACTTGGATCAATTAAGGGGTAGTCCCAGATTGTCCTATGCATCGACTGGGGCAAAGACGTTATCAACATCGCGTGGGTCATCGCCGGGACAATCACCCAGATCAGTGCCTGCAAAGTTACATTTCCCTCTTCCAGACCATACGTCAAGTCTTGGCGCGGGAGTAACGCCAGTATCCGTATTACCGAAGTCTCGGCGAGCCTCTGCTCAGATTAGCCGTCGACCGTCAGCCGATGCCAACTCAGCGTCTAGGTCAACTTCGCGCTCGGCTTCTAGGTCACCACGTCCACTCTCTACACGTAGATCTCTTCCAAGACAGGACACGCCCCCAGCAGCACCAAATTTCAGCGTTCCCACATTTTCTAAACGTAACTCGATAGTTACGAGGATCCCATCTTCGTCAATGACCCCGGCTTTGAGATCTCCAGTCGATGATAAAAAGTCATCCTTGATCCTAAATAGTCCACCAACAGAGCTGAGCACGGAAGCCGATGACTTCGTTCAATCCCTACCTCGTTCTTCAAGCTCGTATGAACTCTCCTCGCTGCCATCAAATAACGGTCGTCCTCTTCCCCGCCGCCTCTCGTCTCTTCAGTACTCTCGTGGGATTTCGCCACGGCAGCTACCGGCCAATGCTTTACTATCGCCTCATCCACCACCCAAAACTGCTCTGCCGGCCGTGCCTAGACATTTGGCTATCACAGATCAAGGTTTGATTGATGGCCACCTGTCACAGAGTCGCCAGTTGTGCCGCCCTATGAGTATGCAAGTGAGGAGTGATCCTGTCAAGCAGGTTCATATCCATCTACCTCAGAGCCGAGGGGAAGACAAGCTGAACTTCGACCTCCCTTCACAGTCACTGATGGATTTCCCAGCCCGACAAAATTGTTTTCCCCCAATGCTACCTGTACATCGGTCAAAAGTGCAAAATCGCAGAAGCATGCCAGAAATAAACCTGTTAGTCGATATTCCCCCAACATCGCTGCCGCCTTTACCAAAAACTTTTACATGATCCTGTGCATCACCAACGCGGGGTGACCCTCTGTTGAAAATTTCAGCATCTGATTTTGGTCAAATGGCTTCACCAATTGATACAAACCCTTCACACTGTCTGCTCAAACCCCCAATCGCTTTCCCCATCTTCAATGACATCCCTCTAGCATGCTATCGAGACTTTGTCGGTTAAGCCTTGTTTCTTTTAGGAAGCAGCTACCCGTACACCCCCCTGGCTTAAATGTACACCCCCCTTTGCTTACATGTACACCCCCTCGGGGAAACTGAAATTTTCATTGCGCATCACTCAGTTACACACCAAATTTAGTAGGCAATTCAAGGGTTTACATATGATTCTGAGCAACCTCTTCATGACCTTCCCCACAGCCTTAAATTCGGTTAATCTAGCCCAGTAAACCCACACATCAGACTTCCTTCTGACACTCATCGCCATCGCCATCGCCATTGTCATGACCACCCTCAGTCCTCACCGACGCCCCACCTGTCAGCACCGCCTCCGCCGGCCCCATGTCTTTGGCTCCACCTCCCGTTTCGGGGGAGGTCTATGACGATGTGAAACTCCTGATTGAAGGGCTCAATAAACACGCTGGGCCAGAGGGCTATGCTGTCGTCACTGCACGCTCCAAGAAGTTCAAGAAAGATGTTGATCGGATCGTCTATATACGGTGCGATCGTGGGGGAAAAGCAAGTCTAAACTCAGGGGGTTTTGGAAGACGTCTCCACAGTGGCACACGGCTCATGAAGTGTCCTTTCAGCGCCGTCGGCAAACGGAACAAGGAGGGTGGCTGATATCTTGAAGTCATACGAAACGGGGGTCACAATCATACTCCTACACTCGCCTCAGCTCATTCAGCTCTTCGAAGGCTAGCCATGACAGAGGAGGTTCGGGAATCAATAAGTTCTCTTACCAAAGCCGGGGTCGAGGTCTCACACGGGCAAGAGGTGAAGGGCAGCGAGGTGAAGGACAGCGAGGTGGAGGGCAGCGAGGTGAAGGGCAGGGAGGTGAAGGGCAGCGAGGTGGAGGGCAGCGAGGTGAAGGGGGGCAGCGAGGTGGACGTGCTGCCACACCCTCTTCCATCCAAACGGATGCAGGCCTGTTTGCAGCGTTTCATATGTAGCGAAGAAGGTGCTGAAACAGCGATATTGAAGCTCTTTGAACACGAAATTGAAGCTCTTTAAACAGTGCAAAATTACTGTGGAGAGGTTGCTCAGAATCATATGTAAACCCTTGAATTGCCTACTAAATTTGGTGTGTAACTGAGTGATGCACAATGGAAATTTCAGGTTTCCCGAAGGGGGTGTACATGTAAGCAAAGGGGGGTGTACATTTAAGCCAGAGGGGTGTACGGGTAGCTGCTCCCTTCTTTTAGGACTCTTGTATAGTAGGATATTGGAATGGATAAGGCGGGAATTGAAGTGAATACAGCGGCGTGGAAAGGTTCCACCTTATGTTATATTCTCATTGTATACTATCACTATATAACGACCTTTCCTGAAATCTAAATAGATAATTCGACATATCTAGGAGGCATCGGAAACTTTGATAGAAAAACGAATGTGTCCATCAGCAAAGGTCGTTATGCATGTAATCTTTTATAATTTAGGTATTAGATATGCCGGGCGGCGGAATCCATTCCGCACAGGGCCGAACATCCCACTATCATAACATTACTCCCACATCAGTAAGTTGCATTATCGCCTTACTCCGCGATCCATTAGAGCACAATGCCGGATCTCAATTCTCTGCCACCCTCCAGTGCATCTACAGGATCTCCCCTCCAAGCTCGTCATAGCAACAGCTCGGACATATATCCTCGTCCAACAGGCTCGCCATCCCCCAGATCATCCTCTGTTTCTCTTGCAGCGGCAGCTACTATCAATGCTGGAATACAAAATCAAGACTCACGCCACTCATCCACAAGTTCAAATCGCAACCGCCCCTCTCCCCAGATTGGGAGGAGTGAGCGGCGAAGATCTAATGTAGCGATGAACCTCAATCTCAACGATCCTACGATTCCAGGACCTGGCGAGCTGCAAAGCGGCGATCACCGCTTACCTATGGGCCACCCTCTCCACACTTCCAGTCCCCATAGTATTGGGTCCCCAACCATAGCACATCACCAACGTGCACCAAGCTTAGGAGAATTGCATCAGGAGTTAGAGCAGGAGCAGGAAGCCCAAGTGGTGCGATGAGACCTATCCCGTTACCATCTTCGGGCCGTTAGAGCTAACCAGCAGGCCCTTTAGAACCGTCTCCTGGAAATGATTCGCCAGCAGCAAGCTCAGTTGCAGCAGATTCAGCAACACGCAGGCCTCACATCATCTACTAGTACTGGGGCGGTGGATGACTCAACCCCCACTTCTGAACGCTCTTTCTCTTTCCCAAGTGTCCCCGGCAATCTCCCTATGACTGTCACCAACCCTCGTCCTCGTTCACCGGTGCCCCGCAGCTCTATGGAATTATCTCGTCAATCTTCACGTCGGTCAAGGACCCCCAGTCGTACAGGCTCCCCAGCATTAAGGCCCCTGTCTGCTGGTCTGCAAGCCCAAGGCGATGAATGGCTTCTCTCCGGTGGTAGTCAGGGTAGTAGGGATGAGAGTGCTTTTTACCAGGCGGAAACCCAAATGTTGACGAGGGAGAACCAGATGCTCAGATTGAGGATTCGAGAATTAGGTACTTCCCTGTTTGTCTCTAGTTGGATCTGTGTATTGACAACAGGTAGAACGGCAGATCAACGAGGGAAACTCAGCAACTGCGAATACTCCCGCCACGCCATCAAGTTTAACAAGTCCCCCAATAGACGCAGAACCTACTCAGGCGACTTCCGCAGGTCAGGCCATGGAAGTCGAGAACAAAGACTGAGAGGTTTTGATCTTCCGGAATGACTGCATGATACTTCAGTTAGCAATAGGGCATGGAGATGGGAGCATAGACTTCTATTTGATCAAGCGGGCGTTGGGAGCAGGAGTAACTGGGCCTTTCATGTCTCATACCCCCGGGCATTTTCTGCCCCAATAGCAGCAGCCACATTACGAAGACTTTTCTCATGACTCCTGTCCACACCCAATTATGTGCCAGATTTGAAATGTGATGTAGATGATAAATTACTATGCAATCCGCCAATCCTCGGTAAAGTGATAGTGGGGGTTGAGCCAGACGCCAAACGCGTAGTGACCGTGTCAGAGACCGCCAACCATGAAACCTTCCTTCACCACTACTTCTTTCTCCTCAATCTTCATATACAGACAACTCACTTTCTTCTAGCGATGTCCTCTTCCAATTGATCATGCACTGTAAGATCTGACGAGAGTCTCAAGCCATTCACGTTGAGACCCAACTTGCTCGCGTCTCTACGCTGGTTTTATATTGGGAACAATGGAGTCTTCTCCCTCTGGCAGAAATCCTACGCTACCTGTCCCTGCCGTTGCGGGTGTGAAACGTCCTGCACCGTCGTTATTGCCAGCATTCGAACCGTTCTCTTCCTCTCCATCTCTGCCTCGACCCGCGAAACGTGTTGCTCGCGTTTCCCCCTCGAAGTACAGTGAGAAGCACAAGTATCCTACTCCAATTCCAACATCTTCCACAGGCGTAATTTCCTCGTCGCCTCCGCTACTGCCTTGTACGCGTCGTCTTGGTCTTTCCAGAACACTTTCAACCTTCTCAGAGCGGACTCCACTTTCCACCGTGCCCTCTATCGAGCTCGACGAGCATGGTGAACCCACGCTTATGGGCAGATCTAGCAACTCCTCCCATTACCAGCTGTCTACTAACAAGCTGATATCACGAGTTCACGTCCGAGCGGTTTACATCCCCGCTGATCCTCCGGCTCCAAAAAAAATACAAGTGGAATGCATGGGTTGGAATGGGGTGAAGGTACACTGCCAGGGAAGAGCATGGGAGCTACGAAAGGGAGATAGCTTCACGTCCGAAACGGAAGATGCGGATATTATGGTCGATGTCCAAGATGCGCGGGTTTTGGTGCAGTGGCCGAGACACGACATCAAGATAGCCACGCCAACGGATTCAGAGTCCACCTGGGACGAGGAACACTCCCCGAGCAGACCCAATGGTGCTACACGTCGGCCATCTCCTAACCAGAGCCCTCTTCGACATCGATTGCAATCGCCAGTCTCTCCTTCTCCTGCTGTCCAAGCTGTAGCAGCTTCCTCATCAACTTTCCTCGCCTCAGACCCACCCATTCCGGTCCCTGTACAGGTCTACGAAGACGAGCAGTCAGAAGACGAGGGAAACAAGGTCACTCCAACTGCTGTAGAGGCTACTCAGTCAACTCAGTTCGCATCACAGCCACCTGGAACTGGCGTGCAGGAATCCCAGTCTAGTCTACTCAGCGAGCCTAACGATTTTTCCGACTGTGACGAGGAGAATGACCCTGTCGTGCACTCTTTCGGTCCTTTTGGAAGTAACCTCATGCCCCGTATGGAATCTTTCACTACTGGTGACTCTCCGGTTCAACGCCGTCCCCTCAACGCTCTCAAAGAAGCTAGTATCTCACCCCAACGACGGCAAAGTTCCGAATCTACTAGGGGTGGCGATACTAATCCCGTGGTCAACCACGTAGTAAATCAGCTTGCCTACTCCCGGCTGTCGTCTACACCGCTCTCTATCCTGATGGATCATCTGCCATCGCTCCTCAAGATAGACAGCCCTGGCTCCAAAGAGAATTCACGTCTAGGCCTAGATAAACTGAAGAAGATGCTCGATGCTACAAAATGCGTCGGCGAGGTTCCGAGGTCAGGTAAAGATGCTGCAGGGAAGCCACTCGAGAGCGAGTATTACTACATTGCCGACTTGGATCCAGATGAGAAGAGGAGGGATGCGGTTGTTCAGGGGTTGCAGAAGCCTGGACTGAGGGCTTGCAGAAAGCAGCACAAGGTAAGCCATTACGATTGGTTGCGCGATTGGCTTATAGATATCCATGAATACTAATTAGACTCTAGCAATACTTCTGGAGGAGGCCGAAAATGTCATGAAAGTTGTGTTAGAAGTGGGATTGTAAAAGCATTGTGTCTAAGACGGGGAATTTCTCTCGTGTCACCTTATTCTCCATGTCCCAAGTCCGTGTCCCTGGAACAGGTACCATTGCGTACTTCTACTAGGATACCCTTGCATAGCGAGGCGTTTGTATTGCATGGGAGCGAGGTCTGTCACGATTTTAGTATGTACAGCCAGCCGTCCAAACTGGAAGAAATTTTTCCCTTCAATTTCGCGGGCCGCCATTATTTCGAGCCAGCAATTCTACTTCCCTACATGCGTAAGATGGGGTTCCACCACAGACGAACCGCACAATCCTATGCAACCTGTTGCAGAAAGGGGCCATGGCTCTTCGCCGAACCCAGATAGAAGTACTGTATGTAACACAACCCTTCACCCACAGTAAGACCCTCTGCACTCTATTCCCGCAACGAAGAACCCCACCCTACCCTGCCATCGCACCCTACTCAAAACCCCTCCCTTAGACTCCCTCGTAACTACATGTGCTAGTGGGAGAGGAGGTGCTGTGAGGAGTTTGGCGGTTCTACTTGGTAGACAGGTGTTAGGAGGACTTATGAGGGTAATAGGGATGTGGGAGAAAGATTTATTTCTCGATCAAGCATGTAGGCAGGCCTGAGATATATACACAAAGCCGCAAATACAACCATGCCTCAATTCCAATCACCACCCTTACATAAAATCTACCAGTCAATCCCCCCATCCCCACCCACCGTAATCGCCCGCGCCGCCGCCTTCTCCCCCGTTCCGTTCGCCAAATGGCTTTCCTCGAACGGTTTCCTACCCTTCAAGCCCTTCAATTTCTCATCCAGCTTCTTATACGGCTCCTCCCTCTCCCCCTTCCTAACCATCCACTTGCTCGTCCCGAGCCTCGCATCCAACTCCTCGACGGGCGGAAGCTTCAAATACACCCATCCATCGTCGCGCTCTTCAATAGGGAAGGTGGCGATGTTGACTTGATCGTCGTTGGAGCACTTTCCCGCATCGGCGCCATTGAGGGTGAAATTCCGCTTGTGGAAGGGGCAGCTGACCCAGAGTTTGTCGGCTTGCACGTCGTCCCCGATCAGGCCCTCCGAGAGCGCAAAGGTGCGTTTGTGCGGGCACATCTGCTGCGTCGCGTACCACTTACCTTTGATCTTGAAGATCGCCAGTTGCGTATCGCCGCGCTTGACGTTCTGGCTGCTACCCGAGGGGGCGTCGTCGGCGAATTTGGTGGCTTCGATGATGGGTTGCCAGGAGAGCGAGGTCCACTGCGTGCCCCGGAAGTCTTCGGTGACGGAGTCTTTGGGCCAGTACGCGGGGCGCTGCTGCCCGCGCTCGGGCACGTTTTCCATGGTTTCTTGGCCGTCAGTGGTGTTGCCGAACTGCGAAAAGGCGGCGCGGCGTACGGGGTCGTTGATGACTTCGGTCCACTCGCAGAAGAACGTGCCGATGAGCTCGTTCATTTGCTTTTCGAGCTCGGTGCAGATACCTAGTTTGTCTTCAAGGACGACCTCGCGGAGGTATTTGATGCCGCCAGGGAGCTGTTCGATCCAGCGGGCTGTGCGCTGTAATTTGTCGGCGGTACGCATATAGAACATGAGGTAGCGGTCTAGCATGGGGACGACGTCGTCGGGTGGGACGTCCTTTGCAAGGAGCTCCGAGTGACGTGGTTTGGAGCCGCCGTTGCCGCCAACGAAGACGTTGAAGCCCTTTTCCGAGGCGATGAGGCCAAAGTCTTTGTTTTGGGCTTCAGCACATTCACGGACGCAGCCGGAGACGCCACCTTTTATCTTGTGGGGGGAGCGGATACTTTTGTAGCGTTCTTCGAGTCGAACTGCCATACCAACGCTGTCGCCGATGCCAAAGCGGCACCAGGTAGTGCCAACACAGGATTTGACGGTTCGTAGGGACTTGGCGTATGCATGTCCTGATTCCATGCCTGCGTTGACCAATTCCGTCCAGATGTCAACAAGATCCTGTTTCTTGGCGCCAAACATGTCGATACGCTGACCTCCAGTTATCTTGCAGTAAAGATTGTACTTTTTCGCCACAGTGCCAATGACTATCAGCTTTTCCGCAGTAATTTCTCCGCCAGAGACTCTGGGAATGACCGAAAAGGTACCGTTTCGCTGGATGTTGCCCAGGAACCTATCGTTAGTTTCTTGAAGACCGTGTAGGGGCTTGTCCATGATATGCTTGTTATAGAGTGATGCGAGAATTGACCCAATGGTTGGTTTGCACGCCTCACAACCCAACGAATCTGGGGTTTTCCCACACTCGCGCATGATCTCGGTGAAAGTCTTCAGCTTCTTGACGTAGACGATGTTGAAGATATCCGCTCGAGAGTAAGCAAAATGTGGGCACAAATGGTTGAGTACCTCGGTTCCCATGGCCTTCATCTCAGTGTTGAAGATCGACTGCACCAGAGGCATACATCCACCACAACCCGTACCAGCCTTCGTACACGACTTTACATCTCCGATACTCTTGCAGGACCCGTCCTTGACTACCTTTGCCACGTCTCCTTTGGTAACGTTATGGCACGAGCAGATCTGTGTGTCATCCGTCAAATCATTGGCATCATCTTCCCCTTCTTTGCTGGCCCCTAATATAAATTGACTTGGCGGTACATCTAGTTCTTTCTGATTCTTGACCATTGGGACCAACTTGACGTAGTCTTTCGTGTCCCCAATCATCATGCCCCCCAGTAGGTATTTGCCGTCCAAGGTGAATATGTACTTCTTGTAGATTGCCTGAAATGGGTCCTTGTAAGTCAGTGCCTTCACTGGTGGTGGTGGCGGACCATCTGTAAGGTTTTTCATTTCCTCCTCTGCTCCATTGGCTTGCTCTCTCTTCTTCACAGCATGCCTCTTGACTGGCAAGTCTTTTGGTCCATCCCTATCCGCAAAGAAATCGCCGAAACTGGCAACCTCAACACCTAGTAATTTGAGCTTCGTACTCAAATCTGGCCTCTTGAATTTTCTTGGTGTATGTACCTTTGCCTGGGTCAAATTAAAGGCCAGCACCTCGGCCATTTCGATTCCAGGGGCAATCAACCCGTACGTCTGACTTTCCCAGCTCGCACATTCTCCAATTGCATATATATCCTTCTCACTCGTCATCAGATTTGGATCAATCACGATACCGCCGCCCCTATCAGCGCATTTAATGCCAGTCTTTCGGGCCAATTCGTCGCGAGCCTTGATGCCAATAGCAAACATGAGACAAGAGCAGTCCATGCGTTCTCCATCCTCGAATACAACTCCCTTGACAGCATTATCTTCGTTGACTTCGATTTTCCCCACTCGCTTGCCGAGTAGCACATCCAACCCTAGTTTCCGTACAAGATCCACCACCATACCGCCTGCGTCCCCATCGAGCTGTCGGCTCAGGACCCATCGATTCCGCTCGATAAGCTTCACTTGGCTAAAGCTCTCGAGATCCATCATGGCTTTTGCTGCTTCGAGTCCGAGCAAGCCTCCACCCACTACTGCGCCGGCAGTGCCTTTGACTGTTTCGGAAAAGGTAATGAGCTTCTCGAGGTCTTCGATTGTACGGTAGACGAACACGCCCTTTGCGTCGTGTCCAGGTGTATGTCGTGGCAAGAGAGCATCAGATCCGGTTGCAAGGACAAGAATATCGTAGGGGACCGTCTCGCCTGTAGAAGTCGAAACCACCTTTTGGGACTTGTCGATAGCGGTCACCATAGTGTTGAGATGGTAGTTCAGAGAACCCTCTGGCACGCCAGCATACTGTGTGTAGATATCTGTCAATCATGTGCCTTTTGACTTGCTCGAGAGGGTTTGACCCACCCATTCCCTTGGATTCAAGTATAGATTTTCCACCTTGCGATGTTGGAAGAAGCTGGTCAGACCCACTCTGTTGTATGCGAGATGTGCTTCCTCTCCAACCACGACAATGTCATACTCCCTCCTTTTCGCGTCCATCTTCAGGAGCTTTTCTCTATGAACACAGGTCATTAGCGACAGTTTTCAGAACTACCCGTCAGGACGACTGATACACAGTGAGATACGCACATGAAGGCAATTCCCACCATCCCCAGTCCTACGACTACAATCTTCGTCCTCTGGCTCTTAGGTCGTGGATACTGCGATCCTTCCTCTTCAGGATGGTGGCCATTGACGGGTGCCCGCCCGGCTTGCATGCCAGGAGAAGAGTCGGCCCAAGACATGGCGAAGTTGCACTCGATGCCCTTCTCGATTGGAGAATGGTGAGCCAAAGCCAGAGATTAGTACTGACGACCTTCACGCACGAGGGTAACAGCCTGCTCAACAAGGTTGAATGTAAAGAAATATGCAACTGGAAGGCATGCAAGACATGAGAACCTAACTCAAACAAGGATCAAACAAGAAGTAACATGGGAAAAAGTAATAGGCATTCCTCGCCCATAGCCACCACCATGGTCCCGCGGGGGAACTGCAGAAGCAGGAGAAGAGCTTATCGGAGTGCATGACGAGCGCCAGACGAAAAATAGATACGGTATTGCTACTTGCTAGTTCATCAAAGGCTAAAGATTAAATGCTATTTGGCTACGAAGATCAATTAATTTGATATTTGAAAGGACAAAGGAAAGCAGCATTTCCTCGGCTCTTGATGGAATTCATGTTGAGCGATAAGGGAAGTTTGTTCTGATACGCCGCTTGCCGCCAGACGTGTCACGTGGGGATGTCCCGAAGAAGATCGATGCCAAGACTTGCACCTTTAGCTCCCATTCCTCGAACCTTTCCTAATCAAGCCTCGAGGGAAAACCACCTACACCGGAGTTGCACCCTGGGCACCCACCTGGCCTTCTTCAACCGTCAACACCATGAAAACCAATCCCCCCAATCCACCGTTTTTACTATTCTGCCCACTCATTTGAGACGCATTAGATATCTTTACATGGAGCTGTACACGTGAGGACTCAGCTTGGAAGCGAGCCTGCTGTGTCGCTTTGCTAGGGTACGTGGAGCGTACGGTAGGAAAACAAGACACCAAGGTACTCATGAACATCGGACCTATCGAGGATTTCCCCGAGCACTGCAGCCAAGCGAGGGAAGAAGAACAAGAAGAAGCAATGACGATGGCTTGATCACCGAAAGTACTCTTAGAAGGAAGGAAGGATATGCAGGGTTTGCGTCGTCCCTATTGCGCTTTGGCTCGTGTTTCTTTCCTTATCTTTGTCGCTAATCATGCGGAGTGTACTACAGACTACAGAGTAACCCACCCACCTACGTGTTATCTCACGATAAGCGATAAGCATCCAAGTTGTGATTGTACCCTGGGCCTGAGCCCCAGTCCCCCCCCCCATATCCCATCCACCCAAATTGCCTCCCATGTTTATTGTTCCACCTCCTCCATCTCTTCCACCTTTTCCCACCTTTCTCCTGTTTACATAATTACTTCCGCGGTGCAGATCTCCAGACTCGAATCGTCTCCCTGATTGTTCTGCCAGTAATTGGATCTGGATCTCTATTCGCTTCTTCTAGCGGCCTCCGACACCATGACGAGCCTCATACTAACGGCTTTGCTTACTTTTTTCCATCTTGGGCTGCCACCACAGTGCTTTAGCGAACGTTGGGATTTCAAGCACAAAGGGCACCGCTGACTTTCTCTTCTTTGGATTATTTTTCTAATGTGACACGGAAAAAGAAATTGAAACCTGTCCAAGGCATCATCGTCCTACCTTTCAACTGTTTTACATGTGCCTGAACTATAATGGAGGACCCTTCATCCAATGATGTGCACTCTAAATACATGTTGCAAAAGCATGAACACTTGCCCCCTACTCCCCCACAAACCGAAGATGAAGTCTCGGAAGCCAGCTCCATATCCGACGACGTTGATCTCCCATTACCGCCATCCACCGCCATCCCCACCAATGTCCTTGAGATTGATAAGAAAACCCCAGACTCACATGTACCACGAGATCCAAGGTTGATCAGGCTGACCGGCGTCCATCCGTTCAATGTCGAACCACCGCTGTCTGCATTGTTCAATGAAGGCTTCCTGACCAGTCCGGAGCTGTTCTACGTTAGGAACCATGGTGCTGTGCCCCAAGTCAATGACGAAGATATCCCAAACTGGGAATTCACTGTAGAAGGGTATTTTTCAAAGGAACGTTTGGCAATTCAGATGTCTGATGCGCGACGATAGACTCGTCGAAAAACCGTTGACGCTGACCCTTCGCCAACTGGTTTCCGGGTATGAACAAATTACTTGCCCTATCACGCTTGTCTGCGCTGGCAATCGGCGAAAGGAACAAAATCAAGTGAGAAAAAGCAAAGGATTTTCGTGGGGAGCGGCAGGGGTATCGACAGCACTCTTCACAGGAGTTGCCATGTCAGATTTGATCAAAAGAGCGAAGCCAAAACGAAAAGCCAGATTTGTGTGCATGGAAGGAGCTGACAAGCTGGTAAGCTCTTATTTCTCATCCGCGAATCTAATTGATGGAACGAAGTCTGCTAAATTTCAAATGGCGGATAGCCCAACGGATTCTACGGCACATCAGTGAAGCTTAATTGGGTCATGGACCCTAATAGAGGCATGATGCTTGCATACAAGATGAACGGCGAGATGCTGCGGCCCGACCACGGGAAGCCGTTGCGGGCTGTTATACCAGGGCAGATTGGCGGCCGGAGTGTCAAATGGTTGAAGAGGCTGATAGTCACGGAAGCCCCGAGCGATAACTGGTACCACATATACGATAATCGGGTATTACCTACAATGATAAGCCCAGAAGAATCGGCGAACAATCCAAAATGTTGGCCTGATGACAGATACGCCATCTACGATTTGAGTGTCAATTCAGCAACCGCATATCCCGCACATGAGGAACAATTATGTCTAGTCAACGGACCGGAGAAATACCGAGCCAAAGGGTATGCTTACAGTGGCGGCGGTAGAAGAATCACTAGGGTCGAGCTATCAATAGACAAGGGCCGATCATGGCGGCTAGCGGACATTGATTATGCAGAAGACAGATATCGGGAGGTGGAGCAAAATATGTATGGGGGACGGCTGGATATGTCGTGGCGCGAGAGTTGCTTCTGTTGGTGTTTCTGGTCACTGGATATAGCAGTTTCGGAACTTGCGGGTGCCAAGGGTCTACTTGTAAGGGCAATGGATGAGAGTATGAATGTACAGCCGAGGGATATGTATTGGAGTGTTCTTGGGATGATGAACAATCCCTGGTTCCGGCTTACCATCAGCAAAGAGGGAGAATTCTTAAGATTCGAGCATCCGACGCAGCCAGCCTTGATGCGTGGAGGCTGGATGGAAAGGGTGAAGAACGCGGGAGGGAATTTGGCTAACGGGTATTGGGGTGAAAAGATAGGCGGAGAAGAGGCAGAGGAACTGGTTAAGGAGGAGGTAAAGGAAGTCTCGATGACGAAGGACGGCTTGAAGAGGGTTGTTACGATTGATGAACTACGGAAGCATGATAACGAGCAAGACCCATGGTTTGTTATCCACGGTGAGGTATACGAGGGAACGACGTTCATGAAAGAGCACCCAGGTGGCGCACAAAGCATCATCAGTGCCGCTGGCCTGGACACAAGCGATGAGTTCATGGCCATTCGTACGTTTCCCGACCGTTCCAGAGACACCGTTCCATTGCTAACACTCAAGACCAGATTCCGAAACCGCCAAAGCCATGATGCCAACCTACCATCTTGGCACCCTCGACGCAGCATCCAAAGCCGCCCTCTCAGAAGGTGACCTCCATCCCTCCCCCGAATCCAACTCCCCGCGCCCAACCTTCCTCAACCCCCGCTCGTGGACAAAAGCCCTCCTCCACTCGAAACGCGTCATCTCCGCCGACACCCGCATCTTCACCTTCTCCCTCGAGCACCCCTCTCAAACCCTCGGTCTACCCATTGGCCAACACCTCATGGTGCGCCTGCGCGACCCCGTCACCCGCGACGCCATCATCAGATCCTACACGCCCATTTCCGACACCTCCAAAGAGGGCTTTCTGGACGTGCTGGTGAAAGTGTACTTTGACACCCCCGACGCCAAAGGCGGCCGCATGACCAAAGCCATGGACGCGTTACCTGTCGGCCACGCCGTCGACTTCAAAGGCCCCATTGGCAAATTCGAATACCTCGGCCGCGGCCTCTGCGCCATCAACGGAGTCAAGCGCCCCGTCTCCCGCCTCGCCATGATTTGCGCCGGCAGCGGCATCACGCCCATCTTCCAGGTCTTCCGCGCCGTGATGCAGGACTCAGCCGACAGGACAACCTGCACGGTGCTCAACGGCAACCGCCTCGTCGAAGACATCTTATGCAAAGAGGACTTGGAATCCCTAATCAAGGGCAACGAGGATAAAGCAAAGGTGGTGTATACGCTTACGAAAGCGCCGGAGGGGTGGGAGGGGTTGAGGGGCAGGATTGGAGAGGAGTTGGTTAAGGAGCATTGTAAGCGGGATGAGCAGACTATGGTGTTGGTTTGTGGGCCGGAGGCGTTGGAGAAGAGCGTTCATAAGGTTTTGAGGGAGCAAGGGTGGGCGGATGAGCAGATTTTGTTTTTTTGAGCTGAGAGAAGGGAGGATGTTTGGGGGGGGGGGGTTGGAGGAGCACGGTATGAGAAGAGCGAGCAAATGGTGTTGGTTTGTGGAACCTAGGCGCTGGAGAAAGAATGTCCATACTCTTCTACAAGGATGTTTTCTTTTCTTAGAAACACCAAAGTCTATATATCATCCGTCCACCACACCGGTCCCCCAGGCTCCAAAAAATCCCAGTTCAGGTTTCTGGACCCATTTCGAATTTCTTCTCCTTTCTTTTTTTTGGGGGGGGGGGGGGGGGGTGGGGTTACGGACTTTTTTATCAACAGAGCAAATAAACCGCCCTGGCAGTGGATGCGTGCGTGGGATGGATGGATGGATGGATGCGTGCGTGAGACGTCGTTTTCGGCGTGGACGAGAATTTTCTGATATCCGAAAACACTCGGCCCGTCGCCTCTCCCATCTCCCCCCATCTCATCTTCCATCTCTCATCTCCCATCTCCCATCTCTCATCTCCCATCTCCCATCTCCCATCATCTCATCTCCCATCTCATCTCCCATCTCTCATCTCTCGTCCCCCATCCCCGCATCACCACCGCATCACCACCCCACCACCACCGATCAAACCTCCCCCCCCCAAACCCCCCTAATCTCGCGCTAAAAACACAAACACCATCGAGTCCCACCCACTCACTCACTCACTTCAGCTTATTATATATATATGTATATACCATATTATAGCAAGACACATATCTTAGCGAAACCCCGAAAATAAAAACGACGAAAACGATATTAAGATAGATTTTCCCTTTTCTTCTCTCTCTTTTTTTTCCTCTCGATTATCAAGGGGAATTGCTGCTAGTAGTAGTAGTAGTAGTAATAGGGTGAGGGAGATAGTGTCGTGTCGTGGGGTGGGTTTTGCGAACCGCGGG
>JAABUL010001153.1_pt1 | contig 51963 bp, 35 predicted proteins | sample 5559151 | NCBI WGS metagenome assembly JAABUL01 (sample SAMN10711876, study PRJNA513368) | rock metagenome | isolation source: Antarctica rocks | place: Antarctica: Victoria Land, Pudding Butte sud
ATGGGGGGGGGGGGGGGGAGTGCGAGTGTTACTGTGGATGGCGAGGGTGAGGGCGAAGGGGAGGAAGGTGTCGAGGGCGAAGATGGGGAGGGGGATGAGGAGGGTATGGAGATCTCGTAGGGCTGGTGCAATGGGGTCTTGGGTGGGTTGGGAAGAGAAGAGTTTGCTTAGCGATGGTGTCTGGTGCTTTTGGCTCTTGCTAGAAGGTATGTGCTCACTTTGGGCAGGTTGCTATGAATACATGAGTGCTAGGACGGGTCACTTATTCTCCGGACGTCGGCCGTCCCTCGAGCCACTACACTGCTAGGTGGGGCCCGCGCCCGGTGACTTCGAGCGCGAGAGGAATGAAAGGTTGGTACGTTTCACAGACTCAAGGTAAGAGAACCTAAGTACCACTTCTCCGCGTCCGCAATCCATTCATCAAGCCGCGCCCTCGCAACCGATTCATATGTGCTACTAATGGCTGACCGCGCTTCTGATTCCTTTCCTGACGACCAAACTTCTTATGTCGACTAGGGTTATATCTACTCACCGGGGGCACAACTACTGTCCGCTCCACATGTACCTCGCATCGCCACCACTACTGCTGCTGATATCATTACAGCATCATGCGCTTGAGCTGCCAGCGGTACCCTTCTTCAGCATCGTATATTCGGCCGCCCCTTCTCTCAGCCTCAGCGCTTGCGACACCGCCTGTGCGACCATCAGTGCTCTGATGTTGAGCGACCCACGGCCTGCATGGTTGTGAAATACAAAGGCAAGGTTCCCGGCCAGTGGACGGAGAAGGACTTGCTCGCCATCTTCGGTTGTAACACCCACACGCTTAAGTCCATGAAATTCGAGATAGCAGAGGGCGCCAAACATCATTTGACCGACACGAGCACCACCAGTGGACATGAGTGGTTAATCGACTTCCTTGAAGAATAGCTCAGAGATTGGACCAATGGCACAGACGTGGAGCGGGAACGAATTTTGGCAGGTGTAGACCTCTTTATGCGCAAAGCTACGGACTCCGTCTCTACCACGCCGGGATTATCACGCGCATCAGGTTCAAACTTCCAGCAGTACCAGTACACTCCTCCGGACATGGAGGATGAAGACGAAGAGCCGGTACAGAATTTGAGAGGAGCTTCCGTCTCTGCGAAACGCGTGTCAACGCTATCGGAATGGGAGGCTCAGCGAGAAGAGAATCCGGATTTGTAAGAGGATGATGAATATGAAGTAAACGACCCGCTCGACATGCTGGTGAAAAGTTTTTTGTACCGAGCCTGCAAAGCAGGTGGGGAAGGCTGTTGTGATTGAGTGCGAAGACGTCTCACTATAGCTCCTCCGGGAGCAAGCTGCAGAGTTGTTGTTCGATGGTAATACGCATTTCGAACTTTACTGGATGAAACAGTCAGGTCGCGAGTTCTCATTTGCTACTCCGGACCGTTTTCATGACGCCTTGCGCGCGCAGATCGGATATCTGCGGAGGAAGAACAAATACCATTCCTACTTCTACGCACGCACGATCAAGCAGACAAGGACGCCAGCTCTACCAGCAAAGCACAATCCGACTAAGACGACCCTCACCGGCGCACAGCCGGCAACCGCAATCTCGGTCGAAGACTGTCAAAGCGAGTCCTTCTTGCCCACTACCACCACCAAAGCCTCCAGCAGACCCGTGCCACCTACGAGCAGCCAGACGCCAAAGAAGGAGCCACCGAAGCCAAAGATACCCGAATGGGTATCGCATTTGAGCGAAGAGGATCAACAGACCGTACGCAGTCGGTTCGCGCTCATCGAAGAGCTGAAGGTCAAATACCCTTACTGTTATCTTGGCCCTGCAATGAAGAATGACTATCGTGAGGTAGGGGTAGCTCAAGCTGGCACGACTCACGTCGATTAAGAGGTCGAATCCACTGGATACGACAAATCCCCAACGCAAGTTGCTACGGGCAAGGATGCCATACGAGACACTCCGATTGTATCAGGTTCGAGAGCACTTGCTTCCCGGTCACGAGGAGCATGCGGTGTGCCCCAAGCAAACAAAAGAGAAGCTCGGCGGTAGGAGGCCGAAGTACTTCCTCTCTTGTCCGTGCATGGAGCTACCATTCTTGGCTACAACGCTGTGCTCACAGAATGCACAGCCGTTGTCGATAGATTCCAAGACAAAGAATTCGACACTCTCGACAACGAACCAATCGACATTCTGCTGTCGACCTACACCTTAATGGGCACTGGCCTGACTTCTACCAGAGCCAGACGGGTTATCATGATGGATCCAGCAAACACCTCGAAGGAGGAACAACAAGCCCTCGCAAGAGTCAACCGCGCCAATCAAACATCCGGCATTACGTTCTCACACCACTGGTTCTCCTCTATAAGTACATTTGAGTGGAATGTCGTGCAAATGCAGGGACCCAGGACTACAAGTTATGGCCTTTCTGACACCTCTGACCCCTAGCGCTGAGGTCTTCCTACATACGAAGGGCGGAAGCTGTGGGCTTGTCCAACTCTTCCACCCCCAGCTCGGAGCCCTCTCCATATTCATCTGCTAAGGCAGAAGCGATGTACACGGCGACGATCCTTCTGACCCTTCTGACCCCCCAGCTCGTGGCTGAACCCGTGTTTTTTCCTGGAGGGTAGAAGACATACTTGAAACCTGCATACGAGCAGTTGCGGCAGTGGCTGCAGTGGCCCTGCCCCTGACCCTAATATTCCCTCGTCTCCCCACTATTCGTCCTACCTGTCTGAGCCCTCTGGCCTATCCGTAGAATGACGGACCAAATCTACCGCTTGGACCTCAGACATGTTCGCAACGATCTCCTCCTTATTGATGGGCATCCCGGAATCAGTACGCATCTTGTACAATCCATGGCGGTAAGTGAGGCCTAGTCCAGCATCTCGACGATTGTGCATTGCTGACCTGTTTTGGCCGGATACCCGAGCGAGCGAGAAAGGCTCGCTGGTCTCGACCGAGCATGTTACCATCCTTAATCTCGCAGATTGCGCCGGAAGCTTACTGGTACAGGCGGATCGGATGTCAACCAGTATTATTAGTAACAGTATTATACAAGCTACGTGAGGTAAGAATTCCCCAACCTACTGAACCGTACCTCCGTACAGCTGCTGCTGGTAAGCACTTCAAAGGAAGATGTGTGCATCTAATTCGAGTTCAGCATAAATATAAGTTGGCAAGAGGTCGAATTGCGCCCAATACAAAGGTAGAGTGATGAAGGAGTGACAACGCTCGTCTGTACTTCCACTAGCTGCCGCATTAAAGCACGAATGGGAGATATGGTGATATCTCGAGTGTTCTGTGGTTGGTTGGTCACGGTTTGGTAGGATGAGGAGTTTTTAACGAAAGGTTCATGAATCCTTTCCTTCCTTCCTCGCCGTTGGATTCCTCCCGTCAACCGTTGGCTCCTTCCGTAGAGTTCCTGAGTCTTGTTCTGACTTCTGGAAAGGTATCAAGACACCACCATCACTACCGGGCAGCAGATACAGCGAAGTGCTTCAAGTGGGAACCAGTGTGACAAGTGAAATATTGCAGTAGTTTGCAGATAGTAATGCTCAATTACATTCAGATGTATACGAGATAAAAATCATCACTGTTCAGTGGTCATCCTGTTGCCCAAACTCCTTCCCCGTCGCTGATGCGTTATTACAATTTGGACATCCCCAATCAATGGTTCCGTCCCACAATCCAGTGCTTCAATGCCATGGTTGGCTCAGTGGTTGCGTTTCATCAAGGCATGAACGCTTATGCGCCGTAGGTCGGGGCAGCGGGCGCCGAGCTGTAGCCAGCTGGTGCGGATGAAGTGGGGGCAGCAGGTGCGGATGAAGTATAGCCTGGGACCGACGAGCTGACGGCACCGGTGGCGGAGGATGCGGTGTAGGATGACGGGTAGACCGTTGGGATTGCGGACGAGCTGGCGGTGTATGACGAAGGGTAGACCGATGGGATGCCGGAAGAGCTGACAGCGGCACCGGACGATGATGGGTAGGCACCGGCAGACGAGCTGAATGGAACGCCGGAAGAGGAGCTGCCGTAGTAGATGGCGGAGGATGAGGAGACATAGCCGCTTGGCGTAGGGCCGTTGCCTGGGTAGCTGCTTGGGCCGCCGTTGCCGCCCGTTGGTCCTGGAGCGTAGACGGTGGTGGTTACGGTGACTGCTGGTGGTGCCTCAGGGCATTGGCATTCGCCGCTGTTGCCTGGGTATGAGCCTGGGCCGGAAGGAGAACCACCGTGGTGGTGAGAGCCGCCTGCTGGGTAAGATCCGGGAGAACCGCCATCATGAGGAGAGCCACCTGGGTATGAACCAGCTCCGTGGGTTGGGTAGCTGATGACGGAGGTCTGAGTGGTGTAGTAACTCGTGGTGATGACGGAGGTGGTGGTGATGGCGCTGTCAGTGGAGCAGGGAATATAGGTGGTGTATGTGTCGGTCACTGGGATCGTGATCGTGGTGGTAATCGGGTGGTGAGGATATCCACCGTTGCCGCCGGTCGGGTAGCCACCGGTTGGGTAAGCGACACCGGAAGAGCTTGGGTAAGGAGCACCCGAGGAGCTTGGGTAGTAAACACCAGACGAAGAAGAGCTGTAGATGCTGCTCGACGAACCGGCGCCAGCGGACGAGCCTGGGTAGCCGGACGGCACTCCCGAGGAGGAGACGACGTAGCTAGACGAGATGGCAGCACCCGACGAGGATGGGTAGCTGGATGGTACTCCGGATGCAGAAGAAGAACCGTAGCGCGAGGGGACGCCCGAAGACGAGACTGCAGCGCCGGAGGAGGACGAGCCGTATGTGGACGAAGCAGAAGCCGAGCTGTAGCCTGCGGGCGATGAAGCGGAGCTGCTGTATCCTGCTGGTGCGCTGGACGTGCTGCTGTAGCCAGCGAGGGCAGACGAGCTGACTGGTGCGGTCTCAGACGAAGCTGGGTATGTTGGTGCAGTCGAGGTCTCGTAGGTAGGAGGGCTGGAACCATACGCTGGAGGCTCGGCGGGCATGGCAGCAGCAGCGCCAACAACGGCGAGAACGGCGATCGTGGAACGCATCTTGGCTGATGATATGAAGCTTTGGGGTGTAAAAGTAATATGCACGGAAAAGTTTCTGTAGCGAGTGTTTGCTTGGAACGGAGCGAGTGTCGTTCTCAAACGTGCAGATGTAAATGAAAAGGTAAGGAGATGCTTTTGGGTTGATGCTTTGATAATGGAGAGAAAGAAAATGTACTCACAGTGCGAAGGGAAGTTTCTTATACCTCACGGGAGCCGTTTGGGCCTCTAGCAGCTTCGACCGCGCATAGCGTCAGGTAGTATGGTATTGTTTCTAATCATGGCGCGAAACGAGTGGAAGCGTGGTGAACGCCTGGCCACCGACGTCGATACGGAGCTGATGGTCTCGCGGCCCCTTGGCGGTAGTGGCATGAGAGTTACCGGATGAGAGCGGTCGATCGGGTCTGCCTACCGCCTACCGAATTGTACCTGCATACGCCCGCAGCGAATCACAAGGCGTCCAGAGGCTGTGCTGACGGTCCACCCGTGTCCCGAGTGCGCGTCGTCGCTCCATGTGCAAAACGTTGAGGCTGTTTGTTTTTAGATCCTTCGCCTGCTCGTGTAAAGGCCGCTTGGAGCTTAGCCGCTGTATCTTTCTGCAATATTTGCGTTCTACTGTATAGTACTAGCGTTTTCTGTTACGTCGGTCGTCAAGGATCTATTCGTCCAAGCAGTCACGAAGACAGGCATGGTGCGGCATCCGAGTTCACATTCTCCACGGCCTCCTGAGACCTACGTCCGTACATCGGCATGTTTCTTCGTTCTCAACGGACGACTGTGAGAGGGCCAGTAAAGACCACATAAGAGGCACGTGCCAAGCTTACCAGCGGCTACTTCCATTCTGGCGAGCGGTAAACTGGCGCCTGGATTATAGGAGACCTTCGACCGCTTTCGCATCTCACAGTTCGGTGTTTTACGAACCTCTACCCCTTGCACGCCTCGGGTTATAGGACGCGCTGACGTACCTGTTGGCGCATCTCACGCTGCATCTGGGCTTTGGTTCGAGTCCTATAGCTGTCATACAGCCAGACACGTCCCAGACTCGCTAATACAGCCGGACAACGCTTGTTCAGGAGCTCGAGCCGTCCGTCCACTACATCTAAAGCCTGGACTAAACTGGGGCGACGGGCCGTACTCAACCTCAGTCCACTCTCCACACTGCAAAGGACCAATAAACAACCGAGAGTTCGACTCCTTGAGCGCCAGTACGGGGTACACCTCGGAACGTGGTCAACCTAAACCGGAGACATGTCGCTCTTTGGCAAACGCTGACAACAGACGTGGAGGCCGCGTACTCATATGTGGAGCTGCTTCAGAGTCGATCAGGCGGCTAGGTACCCATACTTCAACTTTGGTAGCGACTGTCATTGTTTCATCCCTGATGTCTACAGCACTATGGGTCCTCCAAGTCACTCTCTTGGATATGGAAAGCCTCCATAACTTTGCTCTCACCGTCCTTGTAGTCGATCTTCTCAGCCTCAGCCTGGATGCGGCGACGGGTTCTCGTCAAGTTCGAGGCTACATCGGACCACTTTAGCGATCCAGTACCAGCGACTTGCTTCCCGTCGTCGTCCAGCTGGACTTCCAGCAGTTTCCCGTTCTGTTTGCGGACGACACCATCGACGATCACAGTGTCTACGTCGGCTGGAGAGCTGTGGAGCACAATCGCAGCAACCGGATCGTGAATACCAGCACAAACCATTGAAGGGCTGTTGGCATCGAAGATCACGAGATCAGCAAGCTTGCCTTCAGCAATGCTGCCAATTTGGTCTAACATCTTCATGGCGTGAGCACCTCGAATGGTTGCGAGGTTGAAGGCTTCCTCGACACTGTAGCCAACGGTCAGTGGCACCTTTCCTTTCTTTTCGGCCACCTGAAGAAGATCATTAGCTTCACTCGCTTCTTCATCTCCTACTTGTTTGGGATCTTGAAGACCACCCACCTGAGCTCGTGCTGCACGAGCACTTTGCAACCCAAGCCTCGCCTCTCCGGGAAGATATGCGCTGTTATTGCTGTGACAGTCCACACCCAAAGATCCGAGATCTTTGACCTCGAGGTCGTCTCTAAACGCCATAACCGGAGCTGCCAGAGCCATCTGTAGCTCAGTCGATGGCGTGCTAGAGTAATGGACACCATGCTTTCGATAAAGGTCGGCATCATCCTTGCTCATATTCGAGTGAGCCATGAGAAATCTACCGTCCAGCGCTCCGACCTTGTCGATTGCTTGCGGCATACTCGGCATCCCGGGCTTCCAAGAGATATGGGTCTGGATCAGGTCGATCTTGGCCTCGTTGATCTTCGCCATGAGCATGTCAACATACTCCTTGGGTGCAAACGCAAAGCCGTCCCAGGAGATACCAAGCTTGACACGGCCGTCAGCCCACGGCGACGCTTTGAATAGTTCGTCGAACGTGGGCATGGCGTGGCCTCCGAAGCCATTCTGGTCGATGGTGATAGGATCGGTAGAGCTCAGCCGTGGGTTGAAGCTGTAGCCATATACCGAGCGTAGGCCAGAAGCCACCGTGGCCGAGATGGCGTGGTAGTTGTGCTCCGGGCTCATGTTCATATGCGCAAAGTCGGCAACAGCTGTCGTGCCGCCATCAATCATCTCGAGACAACCACCCACTGTTGAACACCGTCAGCGAGCGTTCATGCAGTGGCGTGTTTCTGATCCGAACACTTACGCTGTCCCCAGAATACATCCTCTGCCGTGAAAATCTTGTGAGTAAAGTTGCCCGATGGCCTACACACCAGATCAGTACAAGATACAATACATCTGACCGATTCGAACCAACATGTATTCCAAGAACGTCTGGTCAGCATGGCGACCCTTCAGCTGCGTCTGCCAGACATGATGATGTGTGTCGATGAATCCTGGACTAATAATCTTGTCGGTACAATCGATGATCGTTGCTGACGATGCTGCAGTGATGTCTTTCCCAATCTTCGAAATCTTATTGCCTTCAATGAGGATATCGGTGTTTGCGACTTGCACCCTCTCATGGTCGTCGTGGAGTAACACGGTTCCATTCTTGAGGAGGTATGACATGATGCAAGTCGTCAAGCTGTCTTCGCCACGACTGCAGCCGTTTCAGGAAACCGCTGTCTATATATTCACCGAGCAGCTTCACGTGAATAGGCGTATTGGCACTGGCCTACATACTACACTAGTCTTCCCTTCGGCCTCGCTGTCGGCCATAGTCGTCATGTGAGCTTCGCGCCTTGGGTTCGCCCTAACTCCGTATCTCCGTTAAGCTTTTGCTGGCCGACTCGCCCATACTTACCTCGTGCAGTGCATCAGTGCGAATACCAAGCGGCTAGGTTCCGCCAGGTTATTCAAATTCCTTGGGTCTAACCTGCAGTGTTGTTGAAGATGTACTTAGCACGCATCTCATACTTCGACGTGCCGTAAATGTGGCAGGACTGGGGATGAGCGGAGTTTGCATTGAGCCGAATGTGCGGAATATGGTTTGAGCTGGTGCAGTTGGCCAGTGGTGTTGTGATCTCTCGGGTTTGGCAAAGAAGGCAAGTATACAAAATAGCTGAAAGAATGAAGATGGCTGTTAGGTACTTATACTGTAATTTCATGACGCCGCGTTGGCATAAGCCGTGGACCAGGCGGTTGAAGTGAGCCATGCATCAGAGCGCCAAACGCTGCAACGCTTGACTTGGAAGCAACGATGCTGCTCTGCCGATGGCGCAAGAGCCATGTCGCTGGCCTGTGGCTGTAGCGTTGCGAGTATATATGGCTGTTCGATGAGTGACAGGACACATCACATTCTGAACGAATCTATGTCGTTGGCCAGGCCTTGCTACAATTCTGAAGCAGTAATTAGCATAAGTTCATCAAATGAATAACAGCATGAAGTCGCTTGAGTGTGTGGCAGTCAGAAGTTGAGAAGATATGATATGGCTGGCTTTTAAGCATGCTCAACCAGATGAACACATCGGCTGAGCGAGTCTTATGGCCCCAGCTTCTGTCATCATGAGATGTTTGGAAAAGGAGGAAAGCGGATAACGTACCATGTCCTTTGGCCAGATATTCACAGGACCTTTGCACCCATGCCGAAGTGAATGCCCGCTCGCAAGCCTTCCTTTCTCCGGTTTGTTTGAAAGCCTTTTGGTAGCTTTCCACCAGCGCCTGGTATCACGTCGAAGCCAAGTTTAGACCAAAATGGCCCGGTCTCTTCGATTGAAAAGTTTGATATCAAGCGCTTTGCACCCGTACTCTTGATCACCGCGCTGAGCTCATCCACAAGTCGGTATGCCAGTCCTCGACCTCGTTGTGAAGGGTGAACGCAGAAGCAGCACGTTTCCCAATCCGGAATTGATGTGCTGGATGCTGAAGGCGTTGCGCTCTCCGATGTCTCGGTGACAGCGCCGTTAGCGAGCTCTGCGTCGGACTTCTTAAACGCATCGTTAATCCAGTTGTCACCTCGAAAAGGCAGAGTGCCGCTGCAGGCTACAGGGCTGCCTTCTTCATCAAAGATGACCACGAACAGGCCTCTCGCGCCAAGTTCATCTGCGAGGCCTTTGGCGCCTTGTACGGGATCCGGGTCCAGGCGTGCCCATGTCGGTGGAAAGACAGAGTGGTCCTTGTTGGAGTAGGACTCGTTGACCACGGCATTCAGATGAGGCCACCAGGGCTGTGATGAGAGCGAAGCTGGTGCAACGACTTTGGCCGTATACTTCGCTGACGTGGATGCCATCGTCTGGTGCGTGGCCTATGGAGATGGAGTGAAGAGCAGAGAAGAACTTATCTTGATATGGAGAGCAGCGTTATCGACATGCTTGACGGTGACTCTTTAGGGCGTGCGTGATCTGGAACTCCGGCTTGGCGATCATTGTGTTAGTGTAGGTATGCCGGCACGTCTTCGAGCGTGATGTTGTCTCTCCAAGGTCCAGCGTCTGAAGTCGTTCAAGTCATAGTGTATGCGGTCGCGTCAAAGCGAGCTACGCGCGTTCGTGACTTTGGTGGCGCTTTGAGTGAGGTCAAAGCTGGCAACACATGGAGCTCGAAGAACGCGGTATAGAACTTCAGATCCTGTAGAACGATGTCGTGTGGGCTGTACGGTCTGTCTAGACTCCGGCAGCCGGCCAGCTAGTATCGTGACCGTGTTGTACTGGAGCAAAGACCAGGCAAGAAATGTTGACATCTGATGTGAGGCTGGAGATCCGGGCGCTTTGGTCAGCGGCGGCTACGTCACGCAATACTGCTTTTAGTCGAGCGCGAGATGCGCAGCCATGCCGGTGGACTCCGCATGCTCAATAGATATAGCTAAGGCGCTGCTGCAGGCACGCTGCGTTCCTGGTCGATCATGGTTGTTCGCCGATACCTACCTCACCTCCGAGGCTGAATCTTCTGTCAAAGACCGCGGGCTGGTGAGAGCGCCTGCGTGGTGCCTGTAAGACGACGGACTCGGCCGCAACAGGAAGATGACATCTCCGATATGGGAGAAGGTGAAGACTGGATCGAAGTCCGGATTCGACAAAGTGTGGAAGGCAGCGGACAAGCTGGGAGCGCCTGTGAATAAGTTGAGCAACAAGCTGGGCAGCGAAGCCTTCTGGCCGACCACGCTTGATAAAGAAAGCGACAAGGCTGCGCGCATATTGAAGACGTTCTGCAGTAAGTTGAGACTGTGGCATGGTAGTTGTACCGAAACGGCCTAACACGTGATATAGAGGATGGCTTCTATACCGAGGAAGAGGTGCAGTCAGAGGACGGACCGAAGCAGAAACAGAAGGTGGTCAAGAAGATTCCAACAGAAGTGATCAAGAATGCCAAAGGCCTCGCGATCTTCACGACGATGCGAACAGGTCTTTGGGTCTCAGGAGCCGGAGGGTCAGGGATTCTTATAGCTCGAAAAGAGGATGGCTCATGGTCTCCGCCTTCTGGTATACTGCTCCACACTGCTGGGCTCGGCTTCCTTGTTGGGGTGGATATCTACGACTGCGTTGTGGTCATCAACTCTGCAGAGGCTCTCGAGGCTTTCACGAAGATTCGTTGTACGCTGGGAAGCGAGATCAGCGTTGTTGCAGGTCCTGTTGGAGCTGGTGCTGTGTTGGAGTCTGAAGTGCACAAGCGTCAAGCGCCTATATTCACCTATCTGAAGAGTAGAGGCTTTTATGCTGGAGTTCAGATCGACGGAACTGTCATCATCGAGCGTTCAGACGAGAACGAACGGTTCTATGGACAGCGCATCGGCGTTGCAGAGATTTTGGCTGGAAAGGTCAGACATCCACCTTACGAGGTTCGGCGTCTCTTGGAGACCATCAAAGCTGCTCAAGGCGAGACGGACATCGATGAGGATCTCTTGCCTACCGAACCTCCACCAGGAGACTATGAGATCGACGATGGCGCCATGTTCGGTGTCCCTGAGAAGGACGATCCGGATCCGTACGGTGTGCTTGCGCTCGAGAAGGAAGGGCTGAGCATCAAAGAAGCAGGGACGCAGAAGCGAGCAAGCTGGGAAGCATTCAGCTTCAATCCTTCGCCGACAAGTCCTATTCACAGTATCTATGCTCGCAACAGTATGGAGTGGCCTAGCAGGCGCAACAGCTGGCGAGCGAGTGCGTTTTCGAACGAGCCGAAGACACCAAGTAGCTTGCGGACAAGCATGGAGTTCCCGCCACCGCCATCGCACCCGAGCCTTCCACCGCGCGCATCACCACGCGTGTCGAAGCAGATGTCGGACAGTGGCACTCAGACGGATGATCTGCCAGATCCTCCTACCCCGAACCGGTGGAGTCTGCATAGCGCAGGCGGCGCTGGCCACTCACGGAGCACTTCTTTATATGCTCCGCCGCACATGCAGGAAGTACCTGAGCACCAGGTCCTTGACACATCACCAACAAGAGAGAATGCCGAGACATCACCTCATGTTAATGGCTACTCCACGCCACCACGAACACCAGAGCTACAGCAGCATGAAAACCAACCAAAGATTTCCGATCCACCACGAACACCAGAGCGAAAGCCAGCGGACACACAGCAGGATATCCTGGACGACGACGATGCTCACATTGAAGAACCTGTCGTTCAATCTGTCCAGTCAATCCAAGCAATACAGTCCGTACAGCCCGCCTCGCCCAAGGTTATCTCCAAAGCACGTTTAGTAGATGTGCCCAGGCGCATACCACCTACACTACCTCCCCGAAATCCGAATCGCAGCGGTGGACCTCTCGTGGTTGATGCTTCACCGAAAACTGCGGCTCCTGAAGAAGTGCTGTCGAATGACACAACTACTCAAACAACTGAGGTCGACTCGAAGCACGACTCCGCGCATGACACTGTTCCCGAGAAGCAGGATGGTGCTGATGTGGTGAAAGATCAGATGGAGGATGTGCGACTAGATGACGCTGATGACGAGGACGACGAGCCGATGAAGTCGAACCCATGGGCGAAGGTGGAGGAGACCAAGAGACAGCAGGAGCTCGAACAGCAGGAGGAGTTGAAGAGTACAACTATGCCTGGCAGCTTTCAGTGAGTAGGCCTGAGAAGGTGTGAGACGAAGCAAAAGAATACGACAGTACGCGAGAAGAATGATGTAGCTATGTATATTGCAATGGCAACCAATGTGCACCTCAGCCCCCCTGGACAAGCTCGGCCGGTCAGGCTCGCGATCTGAACGACATGCACGAGTCTAAAGGCGGTCTTGCTCGGCCTCAAGATTCAAGCGAAACTTGCCTCACTGACTGCACTCTCGCCGGACATGCCACACGCCACTCTTCACCTGGACGCTGCCAGATCCACACCGTCGGACAAATGCACCACGCCACAACGTACGGATCTTGACCTCGAACCGGGTGCACCGCGGTCATGGTGGCTCTGTTAAGCATCGTGCCTCGAGCGACCCATTCCAGCTTATGGTCATCGGGAACAGCCAGGAGCAAACCCTTGAGGAGTAAAGCCGAGTAAAAGACGCTCACCAGCTCCGCGTGGCGCTCGTGCCAGAACCTGAGGCCATCTAGCTGAAATCCGGACCTGACAACACCAAGCTCTATTAGCTGGGGTCCGATAATGTACCGTAGTCTCGCTGCCAGATGCTCGGCGGCGGGGCGGATTATCTCCTTCTGGAAGGAGTCTTTGCGCAAGATGTCACGGCCCATGAGCCACATCATCTCAGGAAAGGTATGCTTCCCTCCATTCTTGAGCATGAACTGTGTGAAGGCTTCGGTATGGTCTTTGGTGAATTCCAGTAGCTTGTTTGGGCTGGACCAAGGCAGTTCTTTGTCGTAAACCATTCGTTTGACTGCGGCGCCGATACAGCCTTGCACAAGATCGACTGCTGTAATTCTACCTAGTTGAACCATCTCGCCAGCGTGCAATTGCCATGACTCGCCGAAGAGCTCTTGGTATAACGCTTCGAGCTCGACACCTGGCCGGGGGCACCATTCCGGACGGCCACTCGCATTGGCTCCTGTCCCCTCGAAATATCTGCCGGAAAGACCTTGGCTGTCACTATATATTGCATTGTGATGCTCCCGGACGTCCGAGTCGGTAAGCTGGAGCACCGACTGGAATTGCTTGGGGTCCTTGCAATCTTGCCATGCTGGCTGAGGAACGTCCACCGGACGCTTCGTCGAGCCTTGCGGGGGAGCTGGCTCTTCCACGGCCTTGCGCTTCGTGCCAACGGCGATGGACGACTGCTCGCTTTCCGAGACTTCGGCAAGCGATGCTTGAGGGGTGATTAGCTCCAGGTCCATTCGATCTGAAACGCCAGTCTTACTCTGCTGGCGAAGAGAAGAAGGTTGCGTAGGTGCAATACCTTTGCCCCGCTTTGTTGATGCTGCACGCCCTGGCTTGCCTTGGATCGCGCTCAGGGCAGCAGCTTTAGCCTTCCTTTCAGGGCTAAAGAACTCGATCGGAAGCTCGAAGTCGTGCACTCCGCTGTTCGTTGCCGCTTTGAGCGCATTTCCTGATATCTGGGTGTCGTGTTGGAGGTACCCAGCGACACGAGGCCGGGATTCATGAGCCCTCCACGGGGCCGGTGCAACTGCAGATGTGTTGTCGGCTGGATATGATGTTGAAGCGCGGGGCTCAGCCGCCAGCCTCCCAACAATCACTTTGGGACTAAGCTGCGGACTCCTTTTGCGGTATCCGGTGTGAGGCGTTTGTTCCGCGGTCGCTTGCATCGCCACGGACTCATCACCGCTGCTGGTATCGATGCTCTCTGGTTCGGTGAACGACGAGATTGTTGGAGACCTGGGTTCGGAAGTGTTGATTGCGATGTTCGACCGCTGGCGGGGAGTGATGCGTTCTGGAGTAATGGTATCCTTTGCTGATCGGTAAGCTTCCGTGGTGATCGCTGAACTCTCGGTATTCGACGTGCCGTCTGGCGTTTGCGCTCTCGAGGTGGTCTTGCACTGGGTCCAGTTGATCTTGTCCCTGCCACGATCGTTCAAAGCCTCGCTGCCCCGTAGCCACAGTTCATCCAGTGCTGATGCCTCTTTGCCGAAACTTTGCTCCAAGGAATCGTTGGAAGGCCTTGCCAAATAGCTCATGGCATGTCTCCATTCTGCAACGCCGAATTTGGCCTTGTGCTTGCCCTCCGACAAGGTGACTTTGAGGTAAGTGAGATCGTGCTGCACGTCTAGCTCATGGTAAAGCTGATTGCGTGATTCTCGAGTCGTACATTTGCCTGGGTTCCTGTCTATCTCGCTCAAAAGCAGCCTCAGAGCGTGCTGTTTGACGGGATCCATTGTTTTCGAGGGCATCTTCGCCTGTCTCGGGAGGCAGGAATAACGAAGGACTGAGAGAGGCAAAGGTGAGAGTCGGTGAGCGCAGAAGGACAGACCAACTGCCTGGCAAAGCGATCGTGCTCAGCGTCAACTGTCCCTGCCTCCCGTCAGTTCCAGCCGTCAAGCACTCGCCAAAGTACTCGTCTATCGACGACTTGGAGGCGTAGTCTGGAGGGACCAATAAGATACGCAGAATCGCTGTTCCCTTGTGGAGAATTGACAAGTCGCCAACCCCCACACGACACACCTGGAGCTGTGTAACCTGACAAGGCTGCACGAACAGGCGACCAGAAAGCAGAGCTGCAGCAATTGGACCACTCACCACGACACTTGTGGTGACTCATGACCCGGATGTATCTCAATGGTAGTAATGAACTGCTCTGTGTTGAAACTTATCCCTGCTTCTGCAATGCAGGTCCACTGAACCACGGCTCCCACCCATGCATGGAACCGCTTGCGCACCAGAGCCCTTCGTTGTTGACTTTGGCATCGCTATCGCCGACCTGTCACACGTCCCTTGTCGGCTGCATACGACACAACAGTCCAAGTCCTCCAAGATGGCCGGGCAAAGATGAGCAGGGCGCTGCTGCACACGGCTGCTTTCACCCTCACCCGAAGACACTCATTCGTCGCAATGAAGTGCGACTCGACGAACCTGAAACGAATCACATCCGTGCCCGCTTGCTCTCCATCGAAAGCACTTGCAGCTGTTATATACTTGACTCTCAAAACCTTTATTGTGGGAGATCGGCTTGCCGTGTCAGTCTGATCATGTTCCACCTTGTACCGTCTGGAAAGACTTTGAGGAACAAGACTTCCTGGTAGGTAGACAACATTGGTCCGCACCGGCTCTAGAATGTCCAGACTCGAAGGACACGGGTCCGGCGTGGAGTCTGACCCCCAAAAAAGCGCGAAGAGACCACGCACCGAAGCGGCATCATTATTGGCATCCATGGATCCCAACTCTCAAACTCCCAGCAGAAACCGACACAATCAATCCTGCACTCCCACACCTAGCACAGACGACCGCTTCACATCCCGGCCAAGACTACGCAAGGCCATGCGTGGGTCACCACGAGATGGTCATACACCCTCAGACTCCATGAGACACCTCATCGAAAGACCTCCGAACCCAAAAGAGACCTTGGCCGCACGTCTTCATCCAAAGCGCTTGCAGATAGGCATAGACTACGGCACCATGACGTTCTCCGCTGCGTATCGTGTCGTCTCTCCAGGTATGACAGACCAGCACTGCGGTGATCATGGGCTTTGCCCTTGGCTCCGAGCTGCTCATCTCGGTAAACCAAGGCTAATCGCTACTGCAGGTATCGATCAGCCTATCATGGGAGAAATTATCGATCTCAACTTCGGGTGCGAGTTCTACGCACCTCAAGCAGCTGCGTGGGACGCACAAGGGACATTCTATTGGGGATGGGTAAGCTCTGGAACGACCCTTCTCGATGTCTGCACACACTGACCTTTCCAGGATGCCGAAACCGCCGTAAAAGATGGTCTGATTCAGCAAGAGCAGGTGGTCAGGCTCTGGAAACTGGCCTTGTATGAGGCGCATGAGACCTCGGATGTCACGGCCGTCGTCAACAAACAGCTCGGACAACACCACACCGTGGATGAGCTGATCGCCACGCAGCTCGAGGCCACGATTGAGAAAATCAAGAAAATTTTGGCACAGCCCAAATCGTTCTCAAATCCATCGACTGCATCGACACGTGAGATCGATGATGAGGTGGTAAGGACGAGTCTGGGGCTGATCATTCCTTTGGCACGAAACATCACTGACTTTTTCGCGCTCCTCTGTTACAGGAAGTAGAGCTCTACATTGGCGTTCCCGAGGTAAGCCACATTGCTTGCACTACTTGAGGACCACACTAACTTGGCCCATCAGGTTTGGAAGAGTCCATCAAACAAGAAGATGGCTGATGCTGGGGAAGATGCCGGTGCTCACCGCGTTGAGCTGATTGAAGAGTCGAGGACGTCCCTGGCTTTCTTCGCCGATCGACTGGTCAGACTGACCGAGGATCATCTGAAATTCGGGGAAGTCATTGTCGTTGCAGATATTGGTGGAGGTACTGCTGAAGTTCTGTCGTTCGAGCGTAAGAGCGATCCCAATACAGGAGCTCAAGTCAAGCTCCACCAGATCGGACGTGCAGATGGTGAGATTGTTCTCCGGGTGTCGCCAGCTCGCCATCAACTGACCACTATCAATAGGTGCCTTGTGCGGCTCTCAACTTGTTACACTCAACTTCACCGTATGGTTGAAAGACCAGATCGAGGATTTACGTGCTCTGTGTAGAGCTCTAGATCTTCATCCGGTCGATTTTATACATCAGGCCTCCGCTTGGTTCGACGAAAATGTCAAGCACAAGTTTACTGGGCTCTACCAATCGCCAAGCAGAATCACTATGACGATCGAGGGAGCAGATGGTGCTTCACGGGAGAACTACACAATCAAGGTTGAGAAGTGCGCGAATCTACTCCAACTCCGTACAAGGTGACGAAAAGCTGATTGATCACAGCAGCGATATTGCTGGCTTTTTCGAACCAGTCATCCGGAAGATCATCGACTGCATCAGGACTCAGACCGAAGATGAACCCCGAGCAAAGGTAGTCTCTGCTATGGCTCGAAAATATCTAGTGCTAACCCTAAGTAGACTGTTCTCATTCCTGGAGGCTTCGGGAAATCAAGGTACCTTATACGGGTTCTTGAGCGAGCATTCCCAGGTCTCAACATCATAGGCTGCGCTGCGGAGGTGTTGGGAGTCATGGGAGCAATGGGCGCGTAAGTTCACAGTCCTGCTTGAGATTGGTTGCAGTTGTCCAAAGACTTTTGCTGACGTAGCAACAGACTCCAGCCGGTCTCTCGTGGAGCGCTTCTACGTTACCATAAGCACATGGACCGAGGTCTGGCGACGCGAGATAAGTTCGGCCTCTACCAGACTGAGGATTGGGATCCCAACATACATCACGACGCTGTGGTCTGGCAAACACGGGCTGGAGCAACGAAAGCGACACGGCATCCGGACAAAACCGAGAAATCACGATTCGTCAAGAACACAATTGTCGTCCCCGGGAGGTGGGTTGGACTGACGCAGCATGCAGCCAGCAACGACCTTGGGAAGGCCACTAAGCACTCCCTGTGGCAGCAGGTCTTCGCCCGCCCCCGTGAACGCAAACGTGAATTCCTGATTCTCTGGACGGAGTCTGACATCGAGGAGCATGCCTCAGTCTACAAGGAAGACTCGAAGCTGATCGATGATGAGCTCAGGGACGACATCAAACAGTTTGGCAGACCTTTCGTGCTGAAGTTTCCGGACTTCAAACGGCACGGCTTCAAGCTCAAGAAGAACGGCGTGTACGAGTTCTACTGTAAGGTTACGGTAGTACGTAAGGGCGCGAATGTTGATGCGACCTTCGAGATCGCGAAGCCAGGAAGCGAGCCGTTTGATGCCAAGGGTAGACCACGTCTGTCGAATGTGGAGATGTTGGAAAGGGACGTTCACAATGTGTGCAGCAGCAGGTTCAACCCGACTCCTCTGGAGCACGGCTGGTGATAAGATGCGATGGGATGTGCAGCAGATAGATGTATATCAATAGGTAATCAGCACCTGGCGATCCACTCTCCTCTTGTATCTCGTCAGCCTCGCACATGGGTAGCAGAACAGTGATACTGACCTGGAGCAGGCTGTTTACTACCATTTATTTGATGGTTCATTAAGCGAGCCCATTCACCTTGGCAGAAACTTGAGCACAAGAACCACAGAGTTCACGCTAGTTCTAATGCGATATATCTTGTAACCTCCCAAGCATAGTATACTGTTGTGCTTCCGTGCCACCAAGCTGATCTCTTATTATTAGTACACATGTTGTTCCTCCAGTACATCCACAAGTCAGACCTCTTTCTTTCAGAAGGAGTGCACTGTCGCAGGGGAGACCACTCGCCATTCCTCATCCGGATGCGCACGAGCTCGCACCATAGAGGACACACAAAAGGTGACGTCGTAAGCCTCTCTGCCTATACACACCTCTTTCATCGTGGTCCTATCCACCTCCACGCCTGGTGCCACCCACATCAACTCATACTCCTCAGCCGCGGTCAAGAGCAGGCCCTTGAGAGTCAGCGCACGCTGAAACACATCAAGCAACTTGTCGTTGCAATCCTCCCAGAACTCTGTCGCCGCATTGCCGGGTTTGCGGATTCCTAGCTTGGAAAGCTGCGGACGTAGGGTGAAGTTCAGCCTGCGGGCAAGGACTTCGGCTTCTTCACGGACTCTTGACTTCTGGAAGTTACGATCGTCCGGCATCAAGCGACCAGCTTGCCAAATGAGCTCGTCTAGCAGGGGACTGTTACCCTGATTGTAGTGCGCCACTACACGTGCCAGGTAATGGAGGTATTCCTTGTTAACCTTCAAGAACTTGTTTGGGTATGTCCACGGCTTTGATCTTCTCGAGCTGGGATAGTTCATTTGCATATGATTCCCGGTGGCGACCGAGCAGCGCATGATACAAGCTCTTGAGTTCTTCGCCCGGGATTTGGCACCATTCGGGTTCACCCGAAGGATCAGCGCCGGTGTCCTTGAAGTACTTGTGGGCGAGATCGTGAAGACTTTGATCCAGAGCATCGTGAAGATTTCTGACTTCAGTGTCAGGAAGAGGTGCGAGGGACTCGAATGTACTGGCGTCCACCAGCACCTGTAGCGATGCAACAGAAGTTCGGCTGAGAGCGGTCTCTTGGTCCTCTTGTACGCCTTTATGCGCCCTCTCGACGTCTGGCGTTGGCAGCTGACGAGTTGACCGCTTCCTACCGGCTCGCAGATTTGGAAAGATCGGTTTCTGCTCCACGGTCGCTGGGTGAGCCTTCTGCGGTCGCTTGCGAGCAGTGTGTTGGTCGTTGTCGTAGCCTTTGCGCTTTTGAGGTGGTGGTGGTCGAGGCTCGCCAACTATTGCAGCTTTGGCAGCCAGCTTCGCCAGTCTGTCGCCTCGGATGGAATCTCCAGTCCCGCCAAGCGAGTGATTCGACGTTGTCGGAGGTGCGAACTTCGAATCGTGCTCGTACCGATGCTTCGCTGCAACATCATTGCGCTGCGAATGGAAAGTCTCCCTCGCTGGAGATGCAGCCATGGAAGTTTTACTGTTGTTGCCTTGTCCTGGATGCCGCTGATAGCTGTGAAAGATGCTGGACTCCGGGTGGTCGCTGCGACGCTCTCGAGCTCGTCGCCACTGCTGACATCTATCGTGTCTGGCTCCTCCTGATCTGTCAAGGACGAGAACGATGGACCTCCGGGACTGGAGGCGGCGGGCCCAGCGTGAGTGTGTAGGCTTGGCTGGGCTGGGTCCCGAGCTTTCGCCTCGTTGGAATTATGGGAGAATCGAACGTCTGATGGGATGGCAACCAGACCACTGGCAGCCGACTTATTGTCTGAGAGCTGCGCTGCTGTATCATCTTCGCTAGGAACGGCATCAACCCAGCCCATGTATCTCTTTCCAGCCGCGCTCAGCGCTCGACTACCTTCCAACCACAGCGGTCCATAGCGTGATCGCTCTGCGAAAGGGGGCCCTTGTATCCTGGAGTTCGCGACACATATCCACTGGGACCTGCAATGTATCTCAGTCGTGTGGCATATTCCGATTCGCAGAAATAGGCTTGCTGGCCGGCAGGATCGTTTCTTCTGTGGTATACCGGATTGTGCTTTTCCACGAAGCGAGCGAGAGCGTTGATGCGTAACTTGTATGTTGTGAACTCTCCTCGATGCTCGTCGATGTGGCTGAAAAACAGTCGTAAAGCATGCTGACATCCAACCTCTGAGCCCAGGACTTTGGCCATGACCATTGGGACAGGAGTTGAAGCAGAATAGACCAACGCTGACCACGGCCTTTTCGACGAACCGAAAGAAATTACGACAGAGCCGCTAAGCTGCGGCGATGACAAGCCTGCAGTGACCGTGCTACGACTATGAGACATATTAGCATCTCCACCGTACGCATAAAGCTGTGTAACGTGACAGGAGCCAGCGGACCGACGACAAAGGCGCAAGGCTGCAGACATGCAGACATGCAACCTATGCTCGTTCACTACCTGCATGATGGCTGGATTGACAGGCCATGCAATGGACTTCACAAGTACACTGTGTCAAACAGATGCTCACTATCCGTGCTTGGGCCTTATGCAGGTTCCCGGCCGCGCTCCATCCAATCTGTTGCCGAACGGAAGCTGACTGGACAAGTGCAGGTAACGCCGGTCTCATGTATACCTGCCACCGTTCGCCCACTGACATCCTGTACCGGGAGCAAGCGTATCTCGTCCACGCTTGCTGCGGTCTCAAACGCAAGCCATGCGTTGGATGCAAAATGCAAGTCCAAGTGAACCATTTTCACCCCCTGCTCGCACGTGCAAACCGCCGTTTGCAAAACGCAACAAAGTGCTTCCAGGGCACGAACGGCATTGCTTTGGAAACGGTGACTCACAAATGGTCTCAAGCAATCGAATGTGATCTGGTCGCAAGGGGCTACTTCCTGCTGCTGTTCTGACACTGCGTCTTTTGCATCCCCCCAATCGTTTCGATCAACCGATTCCGCTTCCTTTAAAATTGTTCTGCACCGATAAGCAACAGCCGTTGGCGACTGTCTATCACTTCCAGGAGATGTCCAGACTCGAACGGCATGGATCTGGTGTCGAGCGTGGCACAGGTACGGCTGCTGTCGGCTCCAAAACCACAAGATCTACGCAGCATACGTCTGATGATACGTTTCCACAAGCACAACGCATGAAGCGACGGCAGAGTCCAGACATTGAGTCTGCTCAAGGACGAAGCACAAAACGACAATAAACTGCTGTAACAGAACTCCAGTCATCGCTAGACTCCGGACATGGCCAGGCCACAAGAACACATGGCCCACAGCACAGCGGCCGCAGTACTCGGACCACAGACGACCGCCATACCACCGGCGAGAGGCTTTTCCAAGTGATGAGCGACGCAGAAAACCGCGACACACGCTCCGGATCCATGCAACATTTGAACGACACCCGCGAACGGCCAAGATTTCGTCTGCAGCTCGGGATTGATTGGGGCACCAAAACGCTCGCGGAAGCTTACCGGGTTGTATCTCCAGGTACGCCTCTGGTGACCGCCCGAGTAACCCTGCTCTGCTACAGTGGATACGTGGTGGCCATGAAAGCTGACTGTCTTGGTAGGTAACGAAGAGAGTCGCGAGACCATTTACGACATCTACTTCGGGCAGGATTCTTCCTCGACGAAGCAAGCTGTCGCGTGGGGTACGGACGGCCAATTCTATTGGGGGGGTGTATGTTTGAGCCACAGTGAGATATCACGACTTAGATCGACTGACATATCCTAGGAGATTGACCGAGCCGTGCAGCACGAGCGCATACAGCAGCAAGACGTCATTGAGCTCTTCAAGCTAGCTTTGTACGACGACCACACAACCTCGAGCACAGTGGCCATGGTGCAGGAGCAGCTCCGCGACGCCGGCCATGACTTGGACGAGCTGATCACCAAACATATCAGATGTCTCATCGAAGCTGCGAAAGAGAAAGTCTCACAAGCAAAGCGATGGTCTTTCATGTCGAAGGAAGAGATCGAGAACATGCAGGTGGGACTTTTCATTGGTGTTCCTCAGGTAAGGCCATACAGTCGCTCGTTGCGCGACACCGAAGGCCCCATACACAGTACTGATGTCTGTTGCAGATGTGGTGGAGTCCTACCAACAAGAAGATAGCTGATGCTGCTCGAGCTGCTGGATGCCATAGCGTGGAGCTGGTTCACGAAGCCAGATGCGCTGCCACCTTCTACGCCGACGCTATCGCAAGAGCAAAGTCAAGCCAATCGCGTAACGGTGACATCTTCATCGTTGCCGACGTTGGAGGAGGGACTGGTGACTTTGCTATCTTCAGAATCGGTAATGAAGCAGGCGCTCAAGCAGAGCTACGCCAGATCGGCAGGGCAACGAGTACATGAAGTGGCCACACATCAATAAAGGTAGCGCTGACTTCATACCAGGTGTCCTGTGTGGCTCCCAACTCGTCACTCACGAGTTCATTCGCTGGCTAATGGATCACCCCGAAGTTGGCGACCTTGACGCACTGTGCGGAGCATTGGGCATACACAAAGTGGATTTCATTCACCAAGCGTCTACGTGGTTCGATCAGATCAAGCACAAATTCGAGGGAACTCGGAAGGAGCTTCGCAGCACAATGTTGTTGACGATCAACGGCGAGGACGGGGCTGCACGACGGTGGTTTCAGATCACGGTGGATGGGTATGCAATCACTTCCCTGAAGTTCCCAGCCGTGGCTAATTTGTACACAGCGCCGACGTTGCCCGCTTCTTCAGTCAGGTGATCGCTCAAATCATCGATAGCATCGATGCTCAGGTGGCTCAGGTGGATCCAGGCGTGACTAATTGCGCAAGTGTATGTTGCTCATGACCTCCGTACTATCGACGATCTCTTGCTGACCCTCCATTAGACTCTCATCCTTCCAGGCGGGTTTGGTCGGTCTATCTATCTTCAGGAACTCTTAAAGACACATTTCGAACCAACTTTGCCCCGTCTCAACATCCACGACTGACAGACAGTGGAGGTTCCAGGAGCGTACGTCAGACAGCATACGATCGCCCAGATATAATAGCAACAGAGCAGCGCTAATAACGTAGCAGACACCAGCCAGTATCGAGCGGAGCACTCATGCGTTATCACGCACATGAACTCCGTAGCTTGCCAATCGAAGAGACCTTCGGCATCAGCCAGAACGACCGTCTGGAGGATGCATCTCAGATCCATAGTGATGCCGTCACGTTCCGAAAGCGCCCTGGGAGAAGATCGAAGCCCACACCGCGCCCGGGACGCGTCGAGACCAACGAGCACGATTCCTTACAGTACCTACTGGGAAGGTTCATCCCCTTCGACGCCCGATACGATTCGACGGAACCAGATGTGATCTCGAGCTACGTGCTATGGCAGATGAAGTATGTCGGGCTCCATCAACGAGCCTTCGAGATCCAGGTGCGGTGGGCGAACCGAAAGATGAAGAAGCACGAACATATGCTCGAAACAGGGAGCAACGGAAAGACAGGCACGTACAGAAAGGGCATCGAAGAGTGGGGTGCTCCCGTGGTCAAGACGTTACCTGACCTTGCAAGCCATGGCTTCGTGGCCAAGAAACAAGACAAGGGGGAGGATAGTACGAGATCTTCTATCGCATCACGCTTCAACATAAGCTCGCGAACATGTCGGTCAGCGTCGAGATTGCGAAGCCAGGAACTGAGCCGTTTGTTGGTTCGAAATATCACCGCAAGCTTGAGGATCGGGTGCAGATGGTGGGTCAGAAGAAGGTTGAGGAGCTGTGCAACAACATGTTCAACCCTACTCCGCGGGAGAATGGCTTGTGATGGGATGTGCGGCAGATAGACCAATGTAGCAGTACGTATCCAGCACCCGACCATTGATTTCCCACTCGCATGACATCAACCTCGTCAGCCCCGCAAAGGTCACCAGAGCAGTGCTGTCGAGCCAACGGCAGCTGCTCCAAGCGGCAAGAGGTCTTGACCACGCAGCATCACAGGTGAACATGGGTGATGAAAGCAGTACCGCCGATACAAAGCGCCAGCTCCAGAGCCAAACACCGAAGCATAGGGACTGCTGTTCCTTCTGGTGAAGCTGCGTTGTACGATGAAGTTGGTCTTAGACCCAATGGCTGTTACTGGTGCCCTTCTACATAATCCAGCTCGTCCACTGCGTTACTGTCGCTACCTGAACGTGTTGATCGCCGCGCAAGCTCACCATCTCATGTGTCGCCTCCTGAGACCGTCATTTTGCAAGGCCTCTGTGACCCATTCAAAAGTCCCTGATCCGAAGATGTTGAAGTCTTCCTCTCCTCTCATAAACATTTGATGGGCTATGTTGTTCGCTCAACCTAAGACCGGCGTACTCCACATGTGTTGCGAGGTAAAAGTAGCGCGAGTAGTATTCGCTGGACGTTATCGTGGTTGCAGTGTGCTGCTGTTGAAGTCGGACATCCGTCCAGTTGGAACTCGCTGCGGTCTCACTGCGGCCCAGCTGAAGATGGTCGGGATCTGTACGGAGTAGTCGTTGCGGATCATGAGTCTCATGGTCTTTGCGTGCCAGGGGCCTTCGAGGTAGGAGTTTCCGCCCTTTTTGATCATGTGATGTAGAAACTTCGTCCCGATCCGTCCGTCCTCTGATCCCAATTTCACTTTCCCCGTCCCGACTTCACTGCACTCCTGTTCCTACCACACCAGTTGACAGATCCCGTGCCATCACATGAGGCCGAGATAACCACATGACTGACATCAGAGCATCGAAGGAGGTACATGCGGAGGACGCGAACAGTGTTAAACATGTATTTTAGCTAAGTTCGTCTGTCTACTCCCGACTCATGACCAGCAGCTTGCAGCCGTGGTAGTATTGAGCGATATGGAGAGGATAACTCTCAAAGAAGCGACGACCGTCGCATATGCAGGTATCTCTGTCGGTAGCCAGCATGGGCATCTGCCCCGTGGCAGAAATCCGACAGGAACTCCTGCGGTCAGCGCGGTCACACTCGCTCCTTCCTTTGCAAGTCCTTCGTCGTGCATATCGGCCAGCGACAGCATTTGCGTCTAACAAGCAGACATGTGCATGATCTCTCAACATGCCAAGATAGCTTTTCGCCGCGAGATCTTCTTTGCTGGCCAGTTCTTCCGGCCAGTGCTGCGATGCACCCCGAACGATGCCTACCCACGATGAGCTTTGCCTTCCTTTGGAAGGTCCACTACGCCGCCCCTCTTAGTGCTCTCAAGCTCATCATCCCATAGCATGTCAAACAGCCACCCTGTGTGAGCTCATTTCTTTGGCTCCACATGGACCACCGCCCGAGCATACACCTGGAATTCTTGTTCTGACTGCCGTCGACCCATCAGCATCGGGAGAACACACCACGAGACCTCGGCTCGCCCTTTGACGTCGTGGACCTCCTCCATAGTCTCCCTGTCTACCTCGGTGCCCGGCTCAACCCACCTGAATTCATAATCGTCTGCACAAGCGCGTGCCAGACCCTTCAGTATCAAGGCTTTCTGGAAGATCGATGCCAACCTCCGGTTGCAGCCCTCCCAGTATGCCTCTGCATTCGCTTCTCTCTCGCTTTTCCGGATTCCCATTTTCATGAGTTGAGGACGCATGATCGTCCACAATTTGCTGGCAAGACGTTCGGCTTCCGGGAGGATGGTAGTCGTCTGGAAAGATTTATCTAACATCATGCTTCGATGTGCGGTCCATATGGTCTCCGCAAACGTCAGTCGAGCTCCTCCTGTCTTCCCATCTCGCTTCCACATCACCCACGTCGCAAATGGGGCTAGCTTCTCGAGACGGTCCAGGTCTTGGCGTGGACCGTCCCATGGCAGCTCTTGATCATATACCATTTGCTTTACCGCGGCTCCGATGATACTGTGGACGACGTGCCAGGATTCGTATGCCTCCAGCTGGCCAAGTTTCGTGACACGGGAGAGCCAGGATTCGCCCCACACCTGTTGAAACAGTTGTTTGAGTTCGTTGCTTGGATGCAGACACCACTCAGGGTGGACTTCAGGTTCAATGCCCAGGCCGCGGAAATACTGTCTGGAGAGGTTCGCCATACTAAACCACATTCCGTCCTGAAGCTCGGTGGTTTCCTTTCCCCATAATAAACCCGGCATGGCCTCGAACATCTTCGGGTCGGTGCGGTTTCGCCAAGCGTCGGCCTCTGCCTCCTGCTTACGACGAATGTCTCTTGCAGTAAGTGCCGACGAACCGCTCGCGTGCTGGCTTATGACTGTTGGAGGGAGTACCTGTTGCTTCTTTGCTGGAGAAGTAGGTACCAGCTCGTCCTCAGCTGGACGCTTTCCAGACCGGCTCGGATCCGCAACTCCTGATTGTTGGCTCACAGCTGCTAGAGGGGTGATCTGCTGCTCCTCCGCTAGAGAGGTGGGAAGAAGCTCGTTCTCGGCTGGATGCTTTCCAGACCGGCTTGCGCCCGGGACTCCCGAATGTCGGCTCGCTGGCTCAACAGTAAGATCCGCTGGTACGCCACGAGCAGAAGTGGAGGCTGTCACCTTCTCCTGCGTGCCTTTCAGGAGCGTGTCTGTGGGGAGGTGTTGGTTCTGATTTGCGGCGGGAGACGTACTTGCCGGATGCACGTTGGAGATCAGCCGGGCGTCGAGATTCTTCTGCTTCTTCACAGCGGACGAACCCGCAAGCTCCTGGTCAGCTTTACGTTTCGTGGACAAGACGATGGTCAAGCTCTCGCGTGCTGTCGTGTCTGCGACAGGGTGCTCGGTCTCGTTCTCTGATCTCCTCGAAGCTTTACTGGTCGGCGCACTTCTCCCTGGAGAGCGTGCGGAAGCTTGTTGACCGTTCGTGCCTGAGACTGCCACTTTCTGGGCTCGGGTCGGCGAGAAGGATGATTCGGTTGTTGTACTTGGTGCCACCGGCTCGCGCTCTGCGGCTGAGGCCTTTCTTGCTCCCTCCACCAGGTTGGAAGCTTCGTCAGGTTGCACATTTGCAGCCTTCTCCGAAGCTCGTGCAGACGCGATGACTAGGTTGTCTCTGCTTGGACTTCCGTCTTCACGGGGATGGGTGGATTGTAAGTCGGAGATCTTGGTGGGCGCGATCCTTCGCGGCTTCTGCTGAGCTTCCGAAGCTTGATTGTTTGCAGTGAGCATTCTCACAGCGTCTCTGGACAGCTTGGCCTTCTTAGTGCTGCGTGTGTCGCCCTCGGTCCTCTTGCGCTTCTTGGCAGGGCTGGCGTACGTGGTGTCTTCGTCACCAGAACTTGGCTCACCTGAAGACTCAGGCTGCCGGAACTGGATCGATGCGGGTGGTGACTCGAGTGTTGTGCTTGGTACCGCCAAATTTCGCTCGGCCTGACCGTAGGAGTTGAGCGGATGATAGGGCTGGGTCGTGGTCTCTTCCATCGGGCCGGAAAGCTTCGGCTCCTTGACAGTGCCTGTTTCGGGCTCGGTCCTCCCTCGCTTCTTGCCACTGCTGATAGACACTGCTTCCGTCTCGAGCGTCCTCATGGTGTCTTTGGATAATTTGGCCTTCTTCGTGCTCCGGAGGTCGGCGTCGATCCTCTTGCGCTTAGTGCCACGATTGTCGTACGTGGTGGCTTCATCATCGGAACTTGGCTCATCGGGAGACTCAGGCTGCTCGCCGTCGGTGGCGAGACTTGCATGCTGTCTACCGCGCCTGCGCCGGACATTTGGCTCTCCATCGGCTTTGTCGTCGACGACTACTGTTTTTCCCAACGAAGCGTTGCGTGACGGTTGGGCTGCCACTGCGAATACGTCTGTCGCGTCCGCAGCACTCGCAGCTGCGTTGCTTGTAGCGCGTCCAGTCAGGCCAATGCTCTGCTTGCCTTTCAGGGCCATGTTCTCGCTGCCTCTCATGAAAAGGTGCTGCAGCCGGTGCGCAGCGTCTCCCTCGATCAAGACGCGTCTGCTCGGCATATCCCTCATCGCCGCTCGATAATCTTGCACGGTCAAGGCGGGCAACGCTGCGTCCTTCGTGGTCTTGTCACCCTTCTTACGGTATCTGAGATCGTGGGCCTTGATCAAAGCCTGGAGCTGCAGATTCTGCGCCGTGATGGTGGGAAGACTGTCGCGGTTGTTGTCGATGTACTCGATCGCCACTCTCATGGCCACGACGCGGTGCGGGTCCATGGTCGGACGATTTGATAGTACCGGCGATTGGTGGTGACAATGGAGAGTCAGTGCTGTGTGCTGGAGTTGGTTGCAGGCCGATAGTGATGCTACTGAGCCTAGTGGCAATGCAGAATGGTGAAGGTTTGCAATGAGCTCAGTCTGAAGTTGGTGAGTGGAACGCGGTTGTGGCCTGTTTTTCCGACGTGTCTTCTCTGGAAGTGAACTTTGCTGATGAGACAATAGGACGAGACAATAGACTGAAACTGTTGTGATGAGACAAAGTGAGTGGCTGGTCGAGATGCGATCTCACTTCATTGTGTTGCTTCCGCTACTTCCCCTTTCGGCTGATCTCTTCCAGCGCGGTAGCCTAGCAACCTAAACTCGCGACACCCACACATTCACGTGTCGACGCAAAACTTGCATCTTCACCAAAACTTGCGACGTGCTTCATCCACTTCCTGCACATCACTCCAACAAGCTCGACGCTCGACCATCATGCTTCCGCAAGGCCGCCCAACGGCGTTGAGAGGCAGGATGAAATACGTACCGGGGTCCTCGCGTCAACATATGCCCAAGCGGCACGCATCTCACACACCGGCATTACTGTCTCTGTACCGTGATCAGAGCACGACCGTGGGAGCCAGGGATGGAGACGTTGTCATGAACGACGCTCCCAGCGCGGCTTCCCCTTCCCAAGCACCCGTTGCAAACATGCTTATGCCACCGCAGCCTTCGGTGAAGCAGAAGAGCGTGTCGGGCTACGTCCTGCAGCATGGACTGGACTGGGGCACCATCACGTGTTCTCTCGCATGTCGCATCGTTCCGAAAGGTACGTGACTCACGAGCACAACTGCTGAGTTTTCACTGACCGTGCCGAGCGTTCAGGCACCGACTCCAAACTCCACCCTCGACTCAGCAAGCTCCCAGACATCGTCCAAATCTACTTCGACAATGCACCTTTCGCTAGACAAGCACTTGGGTGGGATCCCAGAGGCAACTTCTTCTTCGGACCAGTGAGTGTTTCAGTAACAGCGCTTTACCTCACCTCATAGACATACTGACGTCACCAGGATCTTGCTCGCGAAGTCCGCAAAGGCACAATCGACCAGAAAGACGTTATCGAGCTCCCCAAGTTGGCCTTGTACGACGTACATGAAACTTCAGACATAACGAAGCAGGTCCTCAAGCAGCTTGGCGATCGCACCATGAAGCAGTTGTTAATCGCCCACTTCATGGCACTGGATACCCACGCGAGGGAGTTCCTAAAGACCAGGAGGTTTCAAAAGTTCACACCAGCGCAAATCGATTGCATGCCATCGCAATTGTTCCTTCCGGTACCGGAGGTAAGTCATGTCACTTCGGATTGATCGTGAGTGGCCTCACAGAACTAATGATGTCGATTAGATCTGGGGTTTCGCAACAAACAAGACAATGGTTGATGCTGCATACATGGCAGGTTTCAACGGTGTCGAGGTCCTTCACGAATCACAGTCGGCTGCAGGCTTCTACGCCGCTCATCTCAGCACGAAGAATGCGCCCTATTTCGCTCCCGGAGAGGTCATGATCATTGCCGATCTTGGGGGTGGCACCGGCGACTTCTCAGCCTTCGAGGCTGTAGGTGAAGCAATCGGACAAGGAGACAAGGGCAAGGTGGTGTACGAAGTTGAGATGGGCGCCCAGGTGACACTGCGTCACGTTGGGCTCGCCGAAGGTATGCCCATCCGCCAAAGAACTCCGGTCACGAATGAACAGCTGACACTCGATTAGGCGCGCTGTGTGGTTCACACATCATCAACCTGAATCTCATCGAATGGCTCAAAGAGATATACGACACACAAGCCCGCGAGCAGCTGTGTGCTGAATTGGGTCTCGATGAGACTGAATTCTTCCGGCGGGCGTCCATGGCTTTCGACAAGATCAAGGAGAGTTTCATGGGACCTGACTATCTCCTGATAGAAGATTCGTTCCATGTCAAAGGAGCCAAAGGGGCAGTGCGACAAAGCATCGACATCGAAATCACACCGTAAGGGAGCAAGCATTGTGTGTCTTTATTCTTGAAACTAACACATCGTAGTGCTGATGTTGCGGACCTCTTCCAGCCTGTCATCGACAACATAATTCGCTGCATTGACCGCCAGCGGCATAAGCGGGCAAAGGTACAACGCCCAATGCGCCAGAGCTATGCATTACTAACTTCTAGATAGCATGTCATCATCCCTGGAGGCTTCGGAAAATCGAGCTACCTCATCGAAATGTTGCGGGAAAATTTCGAGATCCAGGGTCTCGAAGTCAGCGGACAAGCCGCAGACGATATGCCGATCTCAAGTGGATCGCTCCAGCGCTACCATGTGCCAAAGGTCCGCGGCCTGCCAACATCAGAAACCTTCGGTATCCTCCAAGCCGAGGAATGGGATCCTGAATTGCACCCTGATGCCACACTTCAGCTGGACATGGAGATGTTGGATGAAGAAGTGCCCCAAGAGAGGAAGCCAGATCTGGCTAGAGTTTCCTTCGATGAGACGGATAACAAGACCAACGTCTACGATAGGTGGCAGGCTCTCACTCTTAGCGGTGTTCTCCAGGATACTGACGACACATACGCCTACGAGCTCTGGGAGCATCGTGTAGTCGACATCGGTACCAAGGAGATCATCGTCCAAGTGTACTGTGCGGACACACACATCGACGACCACACTTCGATACTCAGGTGGGGCAGAGACTGGACTCAAGGCGGCAGGAGGGAAGATGTCAAGGCGTTCGGTGAGCCCGTAACGCTGAGCTTGCCTGACTTTGAAGCGGAAGGGTTTGAGCTCAAGAAGCGCAAAGGCAGGGGTGGGGCGAAGGCTCCTGGGGTCTGGGAATTCTACTACCTCATCAGGCTTTACGGTAAGGGTGCCAACGTCGACGTCAGCGTCGAGATCGCGAAGTCGGGCACACAGCCGTTCTACAAGAACGGGAAACCGCGCCCTGGGTCGCACCCAAAGTTCTTCTCGGGGAGGGGGCATACCCTGGTGAGCGAACAGTTCAACCCCAACCCGCGCGGGAATGTTGGTTGATATACAGGCGCTTGGGGTGGTCGGTGGGCAGATTCTCCCAGGTAGGAATCAGCTCAGAATACGAGATCATGGCAGTCAATAGCAAATCAAAACTTCGAGAATACTATTTGGAAGTGACTCAAACTGAGCGAAGCCTGATGTGACTACTGTGAGACGATGTGCTTACTCGCCTGGACCGATGTACTTCATCTCCTGGATGAGATTCAACTCAGAATGCGAGATCATAGCTGTCAGTAGCATATCCAAACTTCGAGAGCACTGTTTGGCCGATTCGGCCGACGCGACTCTTGAGAACGATATGGCCTGATGTGACGGCGAATTCCATTCTTTCCTGGATAGGATGCAATTCAAAAGACGAGATCAGGGCAGCCCGTAGCAGATTGGGAACTTCGAGAACACTGTTTGGCCGATGTGATTCAAAATTAACGGTGTAGTTTGATGTGACTGCTGTAGGCTGATATCCACTGCTCTCCTGGATAGGACTCATTTCAAAAGACGAGATCAGGGCAATCAGTACCACGTTGAGAACTTCGAGAATACCGTTTGGCCAAATTGGCCGTGTTACGTAATCAGCACTCCACCTTCCATCGGAGGATCCTTCGATCCTTCATAGATAGCTTATCAATCAATTCATACTTCAAAACCATACTAATTAGTAGCTAAGAATAAACCGACGACGTCCGTGTCGTTACTAGGAGATACTAGTATTACTACTACGACCTAACTAGCCCTTCTACTCGCCGTAGCTAGTACTACTTCCGCCTACTTCCGACTCGACCCCTTATACTATCGAGTCCCTTTAAGTCGTCCCGACTAGATACCGATATATACTACCGACGTAAGACTCGATACGAGAAGCATAACGGTTCTATATATTTACTATCGCTAATAAGGGGGCGGTAAAGAGAGCCGACGTTAAGGACCTTATTAAGAGATTCGTAGTACTATATCCTTACCTATCTAGACTATAATACGACCCTATCTAGCTCGACGCTATCTAGACTAGAAAGTAAGCCTAGGAACGCTTCCTTAACGTAGCGATAGAACTACTCGAAATACTACTACTACTAACTTTACCTAATATCCTTATATTATAAGTAGGAGTAGGACTAGTACCTACCTCTATACCTATAGTACTATCTACTCTATTACCCGTACTTCCCCCGACTCTAGCTCGACCTAACCCGACTCATTACTATAACGCTAGTAACGTTAACGGTAACTATTAAGAATTCTAACTCTCGAGTCTATTCTAAATAACCTTAGAAGCGACGTCCTTAGGAGTAACTATACCTAAAGATAACGACGGCAACGGCGGCCGCTAAGATACCCCTACCCTAGCTAGTTTAAATAAGGTATAGCGGATAATATTTAATACTTTCGTTATAGCTCTATAAGCGAACTAATATATATAAGACTAATTACGACTAACTTTAGAAGGAGACTATAGCGGCGAAGGCCGACTCCGTAACTCTAAAATTAGTTTCTTCTAACTAGATCTCCCGACTTCCTATAGAGACAACGACCTAGTAACTATAGGATCTAACTCCTACTACCGCGATATCTTTCTCTTTATTAACTACGTCTATAACGTAGCTAGCTACTATAATAAAAACGTAGTTAAGGGCTAGCTACTAGCCCTACTACGAGGATTAGCCTAGCTTTAGTATACTAGTAGCCTTAGTAACCTAGAGAAGACTAGTTTACAATATATACTAGGTATCGCGACCTAGTATAATAAACTAATTAACTATTTCCGCTAACCTATAGGAGAATTACTTATAGCTCTTACTTACGTAAAGTATACCCTACGTAACGCCCTTAACTAACGGTTACTAATAAGATACGTTACTAACGTATAGAGACTCGCCTAGAACGCTAGCTATAATAGAGTCTAGTAATAGCTACTATACGTATATAATAGTCTCGACGTATTCTTCTACTAAACTATATAATAACCGACCTTAATTACCTCTATAGCTAACTTTATAAGGTAGCTCGAGGAGAAGAGATATAACTAGGCTAAACTAGTACGCCGATCCTTACCTCGGCGCGATAATAGGCGCTAGGATAGCCTACGATTATTTAACTAGCGCGATAAAGGTAAACTCCCTTTTTAACTAAGGGACTAACGTCGTAAATACTACGCTAGCCTAGGTTAGTAGTAGTACGATAACTAGCCTACTAATTTATAATAGTATAGAAACGCCTAGTAACTTAACTACGCGGAAAGAAAGTAGATTACCGACGGTAAGTAACCTTAAGAGTAACGTCGTTACGAAAATAAGCTATTAAGTAGTACCGCGCTAAGGGCGCTACGTCCTTTTACGTAGCGACTAGTACTAACGTTTAGGGTTAAGGACGAAGAAGATAGTAGCTAGGAAAGCGAGGAGGATAAAGTTTATAGTATAGATAAGGAGTAAGAGGAGAACTTAGACGTTAGCGCCGACTTCGATATTTAGTATATTATAGCCCCTAAGTATATAGACTCCCTAGTTACGTATACGTACTTAATATACTCGTAGTCTTTCGAGTCTAATAATAAACTATATAAGTATCTTAATTAGGAGTATACTAAGTTAGCGAAACTACGCCGTTAGGGGTAGTAGCTACTAGAACCGATAAGTAAAAGGCTAATTATATCCGTAGATTATACGCCTTAATAACTATTACGTCGGGTAGTATACGAATTAATATATATATTAATACGGGATTACCCTTATTACTTATAGATAGTTTACTTACGTATAAGCTTACTAAGTCGTATTATAATATTATTATCTCCCTAACGTCGAAGATATAAGTACGCGGAGTTAGGGGCAAGGTAATAGAAAGTAACTAAGTCGTATTAGTTCCTCTAAACTTTAACGGGAAGTAGACTATAGCCGAGCTACGTCTTCTACTATTACTAGTAGCTAATATTATACTTAGAGTAGATTTTTTATATAAGTATTAAGTCGAGATTAGTTTTAAATACCTTATAATTAAGTTTATCGATAAAGCCTATCTAATCCGAGTTTATAAGATATACGTCGGTAGAGTACTAGAGTAAAAAATAAAATATAAGCTACGGGTTACGTAATAGGTAACGATACCTACTAAAGACGTTCTTAATATCTATACTACTAAAGATTATTATATTACGTTAGTATATAACTAAGTAGGATTTAAAGTAGGCCCGTAACCTAAGTTAATAGAATATTAAGGCTTATTCGAAGTTATAATCTACGGTACTCCTAACGTTACTTAGAGAATTAAGAACCTCGTATAATAATTTCTACGGCTATTTATAGATAATAGTAAGTTAGCTAATATCTCCGAAGAGGACTAGATACTAATCCCTTTAGTTTTAGATTAGTATATATTAGGCTATAAACTAGTATAGAAAGTCTACCCTCTTAGGCCTAAGGACCGTAAGGTCGTTAATATAACGTTCGATAAGCTCTACGACTAGGAAAGAATAGACTAGGTAAAGTCGCTAATACTATTTAGCTTCCTAGTTTTCGTAGCGAAGAAGGAGGTAAAAGGCGAAACTAAGAGCTATCCTATTATCGATATCTAAGGACTAAACGCTATTACGGTTACTAACGCCTACTCGATACCCCTTTAGAGCGATATTACGTCGGTAGTAGTAGGCTACCCTTTTATTTTAGTTATAGATATAGTCGCCTTTTTCTATTAATAGCCCGTTATCTAGGAAGATAGGTATAAAGTCGTAGTTATCTCCTACTAAGGCTAGGAATATTTTAACGTTACTCTAATAGGTTATAAGAACTTACTACCTTTCGTCTAACGTTAAATTAATAAAATTATCTAGGAGAAGGGACTATTTAGGTTCTATAAGATATATATAGATAACGTCGGTATATAGAGTAAGATAATTAATAAGTATATCGAGTACCTACGTTAGATATTTATAGAATTCTAGGATATAAACCTTACTATATCTAGGAAGAAGACCTTTCTTAGTTTCCTATCTATCGAGCTACTTAGATAGTACGTTAATAGTATAGGCCTCTCGACGTCGGCTAAAAAGCTAGAGGTAATCGCTAAACTAGAGTTTCCTCGTATAGCTAAGGACCTCGAATATTATATTAGTCTAACTAGCTAGCTTAGGTCGTATATCCTATACTACGCCGCCCTAGTAGAACTACTTTAGAACTATAAGAAGATAATCTTTAAGTCGGTACTAGTAGGTATATACGTAAGAAAAAGCTTTATAGCGACGTTACTTATAGACCTAACTAACAATATAAGAACGGCGTTTAAGGCGCTCTAATACGAGTTCGTAAAACCTTTACTACTCTACTATTACGACTAGAGTCGGCTACTATATATTTACGTTAATACCTCGAAGAAGAGAGGATTTAGCGTTATAGTTATATACCTATTAGGAAATAAAGTTACTAATAATCTATCCTATATAAGAACCGAACCTATACTATTCTTATCTAAGTCGCTTTCCCTAGCTAAGCGAAAATACTAGCTAACCGAATTAGAAGTCGCGTACCTTATCTAGATATTAAAACGGATTAGATAGATAGTTAAGGCGTATAAGAAGTAGGTCGTTATCCTTATAGACTATATAGGTATAACTTCTATTATATACTAAATATCCCTAACGTCGAGCTACGTCAATAAGCTTAATAATAGGCTAATTCGAGTATCCTAATACTTATTACAATTCCGGAACCTTATAGTCTTCTATAGACTAGGATAGGAGTACGTCGTACTAGATACCCTTTCTCGCCTTTCTACTCTTAGTATATTAGACGGTAATATCCTTAACGATCTCCTTAACGTTTTTATTACGATAGAAGTCTAGATAGACGATAACTTTAAGTCGTAGCTACTTATAGTATACGATAAAGATAAATACCTTTCCTAAGTAAAGGCTATTACTTAGATTAGCGATAATACGGATTTCGAGCTCGACGTCGAAGGACTACTCTAGAAGAGCGATAATAAAGGTCGTAGGTTATATATCCTACGCTTACTCGAAGGAGAAGTCTTTTAGACTACGTATAATAAATAATACTACGTTAGATTCTACTAGACGTACGCTCGTATACGCGATTAATACTTTATCCGTAAGCTCTCCTTATATCTAAAGAAGTATCTCTACTACTACCTAGAGTACGAGACTCTCGATACTAAAAGATATTTACTATACGGAGTACTATATCTAATTAAGTTAGACCTAACGCTATTCTATACTATTATAATCGATTTTATTATTAGTTTACTAGAAGTAGACGGATTCGATACTATCCTAAGGGTAACCTATAAGTTAAGTAAGAGAATACTACTAATTCTAAGTCGGGTAGACTATAGAGCTAACGTATAGGTATACTAACTACTCGATACGCTTCTATAGTATAAATAGGGACTACCGTCGGTAATTATTTCTAATAGGGATCCTAAGTTTACGGTCGCTACTATAGAAGACTATCTTCGAGTAGTTAGGAACGAAACTACTAATATTAATATCCTACTACCCTTAAATAGACGGCTAGTCTAAGAGAACGAACTAAATAGTAGAAATCGTACTTCGGTATTATATAGCCTAGTATCCTAATAGCGCGCTCGAATAGTACTACGTCCTACTATATATCTAGTTTATTCTAAATAACTCTATTAGCGCAGCTATAGGCTACGCTCTAAACGAACTCCTATATAGATTCTAGCCTCGCGAGCTATCTAACGTCGGTACTACGTAAACTACGGATATTATAAAGTAACGAGAGGTACTACGATACGAAGCTTTAGATAGCGTCGCCTATAGCTACGTCGTTATAAAAGCGTAATACGATAAGAAGTATACTAAGTAGACGCCGAAGGTTAGAGATATAGTTTTTCTACGTCTATAGAACTATACTATCCCTAGCGTAAGGAATAAAAAGCTAAGCCTAGTAAGAGTTAGCCCCTTTAGGATTAAGTCGGTAACGAGTACTAGCCTCGTATACGGCTTAGAGCTTCTATAGTACTAGAAAATTTATTCCGTCGTCTTAATTACGGAGTTAGAACCTTAAGTACTAGGTATAGACCCTTTTAAGCGTATACGACGTCTAATAGAGAAGCTTCGTATTAGATAAGAGGATGATATTATATTAGTACTACGATTACTCTTAAATCGTAGGAGTCGTAAAGTTAGACGCTAAGGAAAGGAGGTCGTTAAGTTTCTCGTATAGTTTAAGGATAGTAGGCTAGTAGAGGACTAGTAGGTAAGGTAAGAATACTTACTAAATATACCTATAAAGACGTATCTACGTCTTTACCCGACCTCGTAGCGACTTAAGTACTTTACTTTTATATAATATCTAATAAGGGAGTATTATAGTAATACGTAATAAGTAGGGTAGTCTATATTAGGCGCTCTTCGACCTTACTACGTAAACTTCTTACTATAATAATATCCCTCGACTATATAACAACGTCGAGAGTATAGGAGATATACTTAGTAACTTACTATAATAGAGTAGCTACTATAAGGCCGATAACGATCTTACGCTTTTAGACCTTATAACTCTAGAGATTTTACCTTAGAGTACTATACGACCTAACTTTATTTAGGCTATTATTACCTCTAATATAAATACTAGTAATCTCTATAAGAATAAATACGGTAACGTTATCTTTAATAAGTAGCTCCTTAATAGTATTTTTCCTCTAATATAGAAGTAAAAGGCTCTAGTACTCCTAACCTAGGAGTAATAGCCTTATAGTAGTATAGTAAGGATAACGACCCTAGCTTAGAATACTAACGGCCTACCCCTACTACCTCTAACCTAGAAGTAAAAGGCGCTAACGTTAAAGAATAATATAAAGTACGAGCTAGATAACGAGAGCGATATAGTATCGCTAGTAAAGGCTTTAAAAGCCGTAAACGCGAGTACGATATAAGGACGTATAAAGACGTAGCGACGTAAGCTTATAGATCGTATTATAAAGAATATATACTATATTACTAAGGGCGACGTAACGGACGTTAAACTATTTCCTATAGAATTTAACTACCTAGAGAACTATTACTTACTAGAGACTATATAAATATAGTATAGGATCTAAACCGACTTCGCTACGAACGAGACTAATAAAACTAACCTTAAATCGATACTACTCCTAATAGGCCTCGTTAAGAATAAGCTCGCTAAAGGTAAGTATAACAACGACTTTATAAGTAGCCCTCCTAGAAAATTAGTAAAGATAGCTACGACTTATATTAAGGAGAAGGGTTAGGAGTATCGTAATAAACTTAAGGTATAGCTAGTAAGAGACTAGGTAGATAACGCTAGTATTAGGGGACGCTCCGCTAGCCTTCTAGTACTACTCTAGTCCCGCTATAGCTACTTACTACTACTTAAGCGCTTCGCTCCTAAACTAATTCCTCTTCCTTAGATATTCGTAGCTACTTAAACCTACTACTTACTCGTATCGATACTACCTATTTACTACTCCCTTATAGTCGAATATCTCTTAACTCTTACGAGGAATAGCTAGTTCGAGTACTATAATAGTCCCTATATACTACCGTTAAAGCCCTAGGTTACTACTATAACTATAACTAGTAGAACTACCCGTCGAGGCGTACTAATTAGTAACGATACTATTATAGGACCGTCCTTACGCGTCTACGAGGTTAACGATAATAACGAAACTAGCGTAGGAGACTAACTCGGAGACGAGATAGGACTACCCTATATAGCGTACCCGCTACCCCCCTAGCTAGAGGCTAGAGCGACCCTAGTACTTATACTAGTATCTACTAATACTCTTAATAGAGTAGAGGTACCTATCTATACTACTATTCTAACTCTAGAAGAAGTACTTAATACGCTTAAAGCTAAAGATATAAGGATAATATCGATAGAAGAACTTAGGGCGTACGTAGAGCGAATTACGCTCTAGACGAGTATCTTAGAAAATAACTATAAGTAGAAATAGGCTAAGTCTACTTAGGTCTATAACGATACTAGGCCCTCTACGGGTATAGACCGCGCGGTAGATTAGCTTATTAAGAAGGCTAAGCTTCCCTACTTAAAGAAGCCCTAGTATAGCGTATACCTTAACTAGGTCGTAGAAGTTAAACGTATATATAATATATATAGCTACGCCTAGTACGACACTCCGAAACGTACTATATATACTATAACGTTTATCGACTAGAGCTAGTCGATACTTAAGGAGGTATATAACGTCCTTAGCTAGCGCTATTAGCGTCGCGTAATCGAAGGACCGCTCCTCTAGTAAGAAATACGAGAACTTATAGAGTATACCCTATCCTCTCTACTAGTACGCTAAGTAGAGACCGCTATTATATATAGGGCGGCTATATAGAGGCCGAACTAAGGGATAATCTCCTTCTTCGAGTTCCTTACGAATAAAGAAGTAGAGCTCTCTAATCCCCTACTAGAAGGACTATTTAAGGTCGATAGCTACTTTACGAAGCTATAGCCGTATATCCGCAAGAAGATTATCGAAAGGACGCTTCTTAAACGATATAGTACTACTATAGAGCTTTAAGATAAGGCTATCTATATCGAGTACCTCTATAGTCCTAAGAAGACTAATATTACTAGTAGCGCTACTACGACCTCGTTAGGTTCCCGTAGTAGTAACTCTAACCGAGGTAATACTAACTAAGGCCGTAGCTACGCCCGTAGTAGGGGCTACGGAGATCGTAGAGGATCCCTAGGGTCCTACCGTAGCGGATATATATCTAGCTCGTATACGAGTTCCGACGATCGCGCCTTAGGTACTAACGTAACCTAGCCTAGGGGCGGATACTAGTTAGGAAACGATTAGCCCTAGTTATATAGCTATCCTTACTCTAGCTAGGGCTAAAGACCTAAGGACGCGAGAAGAGAATCCTAGCTAAAGTCTAGACTCTCTTTAGGGGTAACCTAGTTAAGCTCTAGGCCCTTATCGATAGCGGAGCTTAGCTTAACCTAATTAGTTAAAGGACGGTTAAGGCGTTCGACATTCTAGAGTACGAGGTATAGGTTAAACCTACCGCGCGTTTTCTAGATAATAATAAGATAACGCTATATAAGGCGTACCTCCTTAACGTTACTATAAAAGACTATACTAGTACTAAGCGAACTAGCAAACAACTATTTTAGGCTAGAGCCTTTAAGGGCTACGATATAGTACTTAGCTAGGACTAGCTTAAAGTAGCTAACCCCCTTATTAGCTACCGTTATAGTACCTTTACCTAGTATAACGATATAGAGTAAAAACCGTACTACTAAAAGATCTCGATACTTATCGCTACGATTAAGGACGGAGCCGTTAATTTCTAGGTAGATACTAACTATTAGGTAGGCGGAAAGAACGCTTACTATATTCCTCCTAGTATCGACCTAGGAGCGGACCTATACGTCTCCGCCCTCGCGCGAGAGATCGAACCTTTCTAACCTAGTCCTAAGTATATTATCTTCTATCTAGATACGATAACTTAAGATAAGTAGTATACGGCGTATACGGCTAGCGCGGTTATATCTACGCTTAGCTAATAAGGCGGCGGTAATAGAGAACCGACTACTATACCTATATAGTATAAGAACTCGTAGTATATAGGTATAGTTACTATATACGACTACCTCCGTACCCTATATACTCCCTACCTAGAGCTAGAAGACGTCCCTCGCGCCGCTATCCTCGATATATATAAGGCGCGGATTAGTACGCTAAATACTAAACTAGAACTACTAACGTAGTATAAGGACTTTAAGGACGTCTTCTCTAGCGAGAGGGCTAGTATACTACTAGAACACTCTAGCTACAACTACGCGATTAACCTAGAGCCTAGTAAGTAGCTACCCTAGATACTAATCTATAACCTCTCGTAGAAGGAACTTTAGATCCTAAGAGCGTACCTTAATAATATAATTAAGAAGGGCTAGATTAGGTTAAGTAAGTTACCTAGTAGCGCCCCTATCCTATTCGTTCTAAAGAAGGACGGCGAGATAAGGCTATACGTCGACTACTAAGGGCTAAATAAGGTCTCTATTAAGAACTACTATCTACTCCCTCTTATTAGGGAGCTCCTAGAGCGGCTTAGTACCTCTACGGTATTTACTAAGCTAGATCTCTACTACGTATACTACTATCTCCGTATTAAGGAGGGTAACGAATAGAAGACGGCCTTTAAAACGAGGTATAGACTATTCGAGTATATAGTAATACCGTTCGGCCTCGCTAACGTACTCGCTACTTTCTAAACGTATATTAATAAAGCTCTTAGTAACCTAGTCGATACTATCTACGTTATATACCTAGACGACATTCTTATCTACTCTAAGTACGAGAAAGACTATATATACTACGTTAAATAGGTACTCTAGCAACTATACGAATAGGGACTATATATAAAGCTCTCTAAGTACGAGTTCTATACTTAGTAAGTAGAGTTCCTCGGCTTCGTAGTAACGCCTAGTAGCGTCGTAATAGACCTAGAGTAAGTCTAGAGTATTAGCGAATAGCCTACGCCTCGCTCCTTTAGGGACATCTAGGTATTCCTAGGATTTACGAACTTCTACTACTAATTTATATAGGGGTACTCGCAAATCGCTAAACTATTAAATAATCTCCTTAGTAGTAGTAAGCTACTAGAAAAGAAGAAGAAGGGTAAGCGTTAGATAGTAAGGGGAGAATAGTACTAGCCTTAAGAGGCCGCCTTAGCGTTTACCGAGCTCCGTAATACCTTTACAAAAGCCCCTATATTATAACACTTTAATCCCTCCCTTCCGGTTATAATAATTACTAACGTAAGCGACGCGGTATACGCGGGGATACTCCTATAGCCCTCTAGGGGCCTTACGGCCTTAGAGCGGTACTAGTATCCTATAGTATACTATTCTAAGACGTTTATAGGCGCTTAAATTAACTACGCGACCTATAATAAGGAACTTATAGCGATTTCGGAATACTTTAAGACCTAGAGATACTACTACGAAGGCGTAGTATACTCTATCTAGGTACTATCTAACTATAATAACCTACGCTACTTTATAACGACGTAGGTACTTACTAGATAGTAGGCTCGTATCGCCGAGTACCTCGCCTCCTTCGACTTCGAGATTAAATATAAAAAGGGTACTACTAACCCTTCTAACGGACTCTCTAGGAGACTAGACTACTTTAAAGGCTTTAAGGATACTATTAAACGCGACTAGCTAGTAGGTATACTACCTACGCTATAGTAGAAACTAAGGGTTATAGAACTAAGTAACTAGCTACCCTCTCCTATAGAGAGACTAGGGAGCCTACTTACCGCTTATAGCGACGGTATATATCGTACCTTATAAGACGTATTCTTAGAGCGAATTAATCTATTATAGTACGCGGCTATAGCGTCTATATCTACGACGACTATAGAAAGACCCCGCGTTACCTTAGGAACTACCGCGGAGAAGGGACGGAGCTTAGCTACTATACGGGCTCTCGCTAGTACTATAGGCCTTAGCTTACTCGTACCTTAAGCCGCTATAGCTATAGCCGTAGTAGATAAGATAGCGCTTACTAATCCGCTAGAGTACCTCCTCGCTCTTATTTACGAAGTCTAGTTAAGGGACGCCTTTATATAGGACATTCGTAATAAGGATATAGCTAAGCCTACTACTAAACCCGCCTAGGGGACGGAAAGCTACTAGCCTACTACCGCTAAGTACTAGTTTAACTCTAATAGACTTATACGTAAGGGTAAAAGGGTATATATCCCTCGAAGCTCGGCGCTACGTTAGGAGCTCTTCCGACGTAATTACGACGACCCTATAGTAGGTTATTACGGTCGTAACCGTACGTAAGAAGTACTTACGCGGAAATACGATTAGTAAGGCCTCTCGTTAGACGTCTAGACGTACGTCGAAGAATGTAATATATATTAAAGAATAAAGGCAAAACACTATAAGCCTTAGGGGGAGCTCTAGTCTATTACTCCCCCCTCTTAGCTATAGAAGTCCTTATCGATAGACTTTATTATCGGCCTCCTAATCTCGAAAGGTTTTAATAGGAGAACGTATAACTCTATCCTAGTTATCGTAGACTACTTCTTAAAGATAGTACGATACTTTCTAGTTAATAATACTATTAACGCCCTAGCCCTAGCTAAACTTATCTATAATAAGGTCGTCCTATTCTCTAGAGTACTAGACGATATCGTCTTAGACCGAGGAGTAGTCTTTACTAGCGAATATTAGAGTACCCTATACTACTAGCTAGCGGTAAAGCGCTAGCTCTCTACCGTATTCTACCCGTAGTCCGATAGTTAGACTAAAAGGGTTAACTAGTAGCTCGAAGCGTACCTACGTATTTACTATAACTATAGATAGGATAATTAGGTACGCTTACTATATACTACTACTTTTACGTATAACTCTAAAGTATACTCTAGCTATAGCGAGATACCTATAAAGGTAGTAATAGGCGTTATCCTATTAATACCTAATAGTATTCGGGTAGAATACTAAACGGAAGGGGGGCGGAAAGGGCTAGTAAAGCTAGCGGACTAGGCTATTAAATAGCTATCTTCTAGATTAAAGGAGTTTAAGATCGCTTAAAAGAGCTTAGTATACGTAGTAGAGCTATAAACTAAACACTATAACCGCTATAAGGAAGCGAAGTAATTCCCCGTAGGGGATTAAGTAATACTCTTAGGGAAGAATATCTATAGTAAACGGCTCTATAAGAAGCTCGATAATAAGTACTTAGGGCCCTTTACGATATTAAAGCGAGTAGGTAAGTAAGTATATAAACTAAACCTACCTCTATTAATAAAGCAACTATATTATACCTTCTACGTCTCGCTACTAGAACTATACTAGGCCTAGGCCGGATAATACCCGCTACTAGTCGACGAGCTAGTAGATAACGATAATAAATATTATTAGGTAGAGAAAGTAGTATTATACTAGCGAGACTTAAAGGGTAGGAGGATATACTAAGTACGTTAGGAAGGGTACTCTTAAGAGTATAATAAGCTTATATACGAGGACTAGTTAGAGAATACTAAGGAAATCCTTTAGGCGTATCTCGACGAGAAGGGCCTACTCCGCGGGGACTCCGCTACTATAGCGGCCCTAGAGCCTATATAAGTAGTAGAAGTAGTATAAGATACGCGGCCCCCTACGAAGAAACGAAGAGGAAGGCTACCTATATAAGTAGAAGTAGCGTAATACGCGCTACCCCCTACGAAGAAATAAAGGAGAAGGCCGCTAAAGAAGTAGTAGATAGGCTATATATAAGAGAGTAAATCTTATTTAATTTTAGTAATAGAGGCTCGTTTAAGAAGTAGAATTAATTAAACTCGCTACTAGTTAAAAACCCTAGTAGTCGTTAGCTACTTTTCTAATTATTATATATATAAATAAGCTAGTAACCTCGCTATAGGTAGTAGATATATACTACCCGTTCTCTAGAAGTACCCCGTTATAACCCCGCCCCTATTACGGCCTTATACCGCTAATACGCTAAACTATACTAATCTCCTCTCCTAGATCGTTAATATACCGAATACCTTAGACTTAATACTACGGTAAATCTCGATATTTATCGGCTCTATACTTCTTCCTATACCCTAGTAGCGCTAGAAGGTAAGGTTATTATAGTCGAAGGACCTACGACGCTTATCGCGCTATAGCTTTACGTCCCTATTATACCGATCCTTAATCTTAGCCTACTAGGCTCTATACGCCTTTATAAACTAATCGTAGTACTTACGGAACGTAGTACGCTACTCGGTACGCTAGTTAGAGTCGAGGACTAGATTAATAGCTACGAAGCGGAGGAACTTAATAACGTTTAGCCCTTAGAAGAACTCTAGATCGGTTATAGGATAGTAACTAGTCTTTAAGGGATTAGCCTTATAGTTACTATAAGATCTTTTATCCTAAGCCGTCTTATAAGAGTAAGCGGCGGCGGGATTAAGCGACTTACTTAACTTACTCTAGCGGCAAATATACTCTAAGTAGTTATATATACGGAGATTTAGGTAAGGGGAGATCTATAAAGGAAGGCTAATAGTATACTTAATCGGAGCTATACTAGTATATAGCTTAGTATTATAGTATACCTTAAACTCTAGAGATCGCTACTTCGAAGGTATATCTTAACGGCCGAGAGTACGATAAATACTAGTAGTCGATTAAGAAGGACTATTAGGAGAGAAGAATAGCTCGTCTTATAGAGAGGCGCGACGCCGACGCTTAGAAGAGCTTAGTAAATTCGTAGACGTACTAGGGCTAGATAAACTACGGAAGCCTATCTACTCGTAAGGTATAGTTAGCTAATATATCGGATCTTAACGAAGCTTACGCTTAGTACGCTTACGAGTAAGGCGAGCTATATAGTCCTATATATCGCGTACGGTTATACTAATACCTACTAATAGAGTAACTCTCCTAGGAGCCTACTAACTATTAGTTAGAAAAGGCCTATTACTACCTATATTTCTAAGACGAGTCTTAATCTCTTTAATCGTAGTAAGGGCTAATTAGCGACTAGTAGAAGATCGTATAGGTAATCTAGGTATAGTAATATTAGAAGGTATAGGCCCTTAAGAAGAGTAGCTACGCTAAGAAGGTAAACCCTAAGATAAAGTAAGGGCGGAGCTACTACGGCTAGATAGCTAAATTAGAGCTATAAAGATTAGCTATTATATATAGCGAGGATCGAGCGAGAGGATACTTATAGCCGACGGTAGGGTCGTCTTTAACGCCGCTACTACTAATACGGATAGAGCGACAAGTTAGTATATTACTACGACTACTACTACGACCGCTATTACTACTACTATCGTTAGAGACCGCCGTATTTACGGGGGTCTACCTACTATACCTTTAGCTTATAGTAAATAAGGAAGGCTTAATAGTTAAGAGAAGGAATAATGAACTACTATTTAAATTAAGGAAGGAGGTTACTATTTAGAAGAAGGAAGAAGGGGAGATAGTACGCCTATTATACCTACCTCTATATAATACTAGTACTAGTCCGCTACTAGAATAATAGCGGCGCGACCGCGTAACGCTACCTAAGGTAAGCGGTATATATAACCCTCCGTATATAAATAAGATAGGTAAATACTAGATAGTTTTACTATAGGGAGGTATAAGAGATATAGAGGCTCCTATAGAAGTACTTATAAGACAAGCTACGTTACGAGTAGTAAAGTATCTTTACTAAGGCTTTAGGGACGAACCCTTTAGGGGGGAGGGGATAGTTATTAGGAGACGCTCCGCTAGCCTTCTAGTACCGCTCTAGTCCCGCTACGGCTACTTACCGCTACTTAAGCGCTTCGCTCCTAGACTAATTCCTCTTCCTTAGATATTCGTAGCTACTTAAACCTACTACTTACTCGTATCGATACTACCTATTTACTACTCCCTTATAGCTAGTACCGATATATAGTCTAACCTATTAGCTATTATTATAGTAGCGAAGCTAACTCTAGACTAAGTAGTAAAATATAAGGAGCTAGCTAAAAAATATTATAACGTATAGAAGGAGGCTAAGTAAGCTAAAGACAACCTAGAGAAGGCCGAGAAGAGGCGTAAGACCCTTAAGAAGTTTAGGGATAATAATATTAAGGTATTTAATATATAGAAAGCTAGTGTTCTTAAATAAGCTACCGACGCCGACGTTATAAGGAAATAATAGGAATATAATATTACTAAGCGCGAAAAATAATACTAGGCCGACTTAGCTAAGATAAAAGCCGCGATAGAGAAGAAGGCTAGGTAAGCCGAGATAGCTAGTTAGATAGACTTCGATAGTACTAGTAACGTCGCTCCTACTACTAAAGAGCTTATCGTATAACTTACGTAACGCTACTACGATACTAAGTATAGGTGTATTAACCTAAAGGCGTAGATAGATAATCTTATATATAACGAGAAGGAGCTTAATAACTTTATAAGCGCTTTTAAGCGTAGGTTTTCGACGTAGAAGTATACTAAAGTAAACTAAGTCTTTAAGACTATTACCGAGGTAGAGTAGTAGCTAGATAACCTCTATACGGAGTTCGAAGACCTTACCGTAGGTAACGCCGACGATAAGGACTACATCGACGATAGCGAAGACTCCGACGATAACTTCGACGAGGACGTCGCCGACGATAACTTCGACCTTAGCTAAGAATATGAGCATTATTCTAGTAGAGCTTAAGTTACTTCTTATGACGTGAGCAACACTATTAGAAGTATGGTTTTATAGGATCACGACGTGAGGCGACATTAGGGTATGCCACTACTTAAAGCGAGGGCAGGTTGTTACGTAATCAGCACTCCACCTTCCATCGGAGGATCCTTCGATCCTTCATAGATAGCTCATCAATCAATTCACACTTCAAAACCATACCAGGCCGACACGAATCAGAGTAAACGACATGACCTAATGTGACTGCTACAGGCCGTATCCTAACTCTCCTGCATAGGGTGAAATCCAGAAACCGAGATCAAGGCAGTCAGTAGCATATCATGGATTTCGAGAACACTGTTGGGTCGAATTGGCCGATGTGATCCAAAGTCGGCCATAAGGCCTAATACTCCTACGGTTGGTCGATCCGTCGGCTCTCCGGGGTGGAATCCAACTTCAAACACGAGATCAAGGCAATCAGTAGCAGATGGTATCACGGAGAACGACTCATTGGTCTAGGTAGCCCACATAAGGGATATTAAGCCCAAGACAAGAGTACCTGGCCGAGGTATACGTTCTCCTGCACAGGGAGACCCGAGCGGTGAGCATATCGTTAACTGTAGTAGCATCACTTTGAACCGACGTCTCGGAGAACGTCTCCTTGGTCTAGGTAGCCCGTGGAAGGGATTTTGAGCCCACGAAAGTAGCACCTGGCCGATGCGTACCTTCTCCTGCACAGTGAGACTCGAACGGTGAGCATATCGTTGACTGTAGTGGCATCACTTTGCACCGACATCTCCGAGAACGTCTCCCTGGTCTAGGTCGCCCACACAAAGGATGCTGAGCTTACGCAATTGCACCTGGCCAATGCGTACCTTCTCGAGCACAGTGAGATACAAATGGTGGGTATATCATTGACTGTAGTGACATCACCCCAAGCCGCGGAGATGAGAAGACTACTCCTGGTCTGGATAGCCCCCACAAAGGGTATTGAGCTTATGGTAATAGCACCTTGCCAATGCGTACCTTCTCCAGCATAGCGAGATACGAACGGTAGGCATATCGTTGATTGTAGTGGCATCACACCAAATCGCGGAGATGAGAAGGCTGCTCCTGGTCAGTCTGGTGCAAAGCACCGTCTGGCGAGAGCGTTGCACAACGACTGGAGGTATCAGAGCGTCTCCTGGATATGAAGCCGTTCATCATCATGAGATCAGGGCAGCCAGTAGCAGATCTCAACTTCGAGAACACTGTTGGGCCGGTGTGAGTTATGTTGAGCGATGTGACTAGATATGTGTGGCAGGAGGCCAACACAGCTGTTCTCCTCCGTAGTGTCGACATCAAGAAGGGTAGATCGGTCGCTTCGAGGGCATATTCGATCTTCGAGAGCACTGTCAGGCCGATCCGGTCCTCGTGGCCAAGGTAGCTGGAAACGAATGCTCCATGGACGCTGTGTGTGCTCTCCTAAGGCGTGGGGATGCGATCATGGCCGGATCGGTCACTTCGTTCGCAGATCCGAACTTGGAGAACACTGTCTGGCCAACCTGGCCAGCATGGCCGACTCGCACTGGACTGTCTGACATGCTAGCGATCTGCCTGTCCTCTTGCGTAGTGACGAGCTCGGGCGTAACTGCATCAGAGAACCCAGCAGCAGATCGTAACTTCGAGAACAGCGTTCGACCGACCTGGCTTGCATAGTCGACTTGCCCCCGAAGGGCTGCTAGGCGGACGATACACCGGTGCTCCTACGTTGGGATACTGGTCATCACAGCTAAATCCATCTCCACAGTAGCACATGGCAAGCTCGAGAACATTGTTTGGCCGACCCGGCTGCATATCCAATTTGCCTGGCAATGATTCCCGTGGAGAGGCCGCACCCATTCTCATGCGTGATGTTGGACCTAGCCATGACCATATCGCCTTCCTCAGCAGCATTTTGCGAGTGCGAGAACACTGTACGGCCGACCTGGGAGAGTCCATCCATCTCGAACCGGAGCCACTGCTGTGGGACGGTTCGCCCATTCTCCTAGGTGGTCTCAGATCCAGTTATGCCAGGTCTATTCCCTCAGCAGCATATCGCAAGTCCGAAAACACTACACAGTCGGCCTAGCAAGAACGTTCGATCTTGGACTGGCATAATACTCCCTGGGCGAGATACAACATCCCCAAGGTAGCGAGATGTTCCAGATGAAGAGATCAGGGTAGGCAGTAGCATATGGCAACCTGGAGAATACTGCAGATGATCTGACCACAGCCAGCTACCTTAGACTGGCATGACCGGTCGCGGGCGATTTGGAGTTTCTCCAAGATAGCAGCGACTCCCAGGTAATGGAATGAATGCTTTCGCTCGATCTGCGTTGCACTGGTCGTCGCCTGCTGGTGTGATGGCTTCTAGACGCTGTTAAGAACCTCCTGAATAGTAATGAGATGCGGTAAAACGACCAATGGGCTCAAAAGCATATCTACCTAGGTAACTTAAAGAAAAACCTCACCATCCGCTTCTTGATACTTTGATGGTTTGAATATGGTACAGCAGTGCCCGGCTGATATGTGCAGGTTAGGCGACCCGACAGTCGATATGTCGTTGACTGTGGTGGCATCGCCCAGCACTACTAATCCAAGAAGACTGCTTTCGACCGATCTCGAGTACTGGAGTCGTTGGTCTGAGGTTCAGCATTTTGAAGTCCAGAACGGCGCGCCAGACCCTCGCGCGTCTCGATAGTGCATCAATTGGAGAGTCGTCAATGTAATAGGAGCACTCCCACGTGTGACATAGAGAACATGTCCCAGTCCGGTGAAAGGTGAAGTCCAAGTTCGCGATCGTCATCGGCCCCACCAACACGTCTTCCCAGACGCGTCCAATTTCTCTGCGAACCACGATATCCGAGAATGTCTTCACCACTCGCAGCAAAGCGCCGCAAGCTCAATGAGACGACGAGAACGCTTGCAAGACCTTTCGTCTCGCCACTGAAGTTATCGAAGTCCGACACAGCGCCGCTCAAGCCGGCCCACAATGCCGCCAACCTTCATGCATACAGGCCAAGTACACTCGCTCACACAACCAACATCTCTACATCCCCGGACGATCAGCCCAAGGCGTCCACATACTCCATCAAGACTCCAGTAAGACCAGCGCCCATCCGCAAGACCGCCGCCTTTACCACCTCAACCGGACGAGGAAGAGATCCAGCAGAGGTAGCAGCACAGCGAGCAGTCACAGCGCTCGAACTACAGATCCGCAACGTCCGCAACGAGATCGACACACTCAACCAAGCCGCCGATCTCAACTCCTCCACCACAGACGCTGAGCTAGAAGAAGTGACGCAGAAATGGAGGATTGCCACCCAGACCGCGGCTGAAGAGCTCTTCGGCACCGTCAAAGAACGTGTGTGTCGGATGGGAGGTGTACAGGCGTGGAAGGACAGCGAGAAGCAGAAGGTGGAGAAGAGGAACGAGTGGTCGAGTCGGGATGAGGGTGCTGAGGACGATGATGCGGATTGCGAGTTTGATGAGAATGGTGAGGAGTTGCCGGAAGAAGAGGCCGACTATCGTAAGAAGGAGAAGGCGAGGATGAGGCAGGAGGCTAAGGATGCGATGGAGGATGAAAGCGGCGCAATGGAGGCGGAGATGGTGGAGCGGGAGAAGAAGGTCTGGCAGGAGGAGGGGAAGGATGATGATGTGAGTCTTCTACATCAAATACATGATTGTATATGAGCTAACGATGTTGCAGGAGTTCACAGTGGATATGATGCTGCGGTCGCTGAACATCGAGATGAGTGTTATCGGATGGGATGCCCATGCTCAGCGATGGATTACTTGATCACGAATTCGGCGACCTGCTACTTGTGACGGTCTTACGACTTTCGGTTTGCTACGGCCACAATGTCTGTATACTTGCGGCACCAACGAGATACCCATTGACGAATAGCGAATGCGGTATGCAAATGATCTCACATGCTCACGAAATGATTGGCTGATTTCCCCGCCAAGCAACTTTCATCTCGAGCTTCACTTCGACTTCACTTGCCCGCCGTGCTTTATTAACGCTGGCTCGCAGCAATAATGGTCAGATGATCTGTATTTACAACAGAGCGCAATGAAATCAGTTACTCTTCTTTCACTACCGTCTATCATGATCTCACAAGTCTACATCTCATGACCTTTCTCTCATAATGTCCTCACCACCAATACCCTCAGGTGGCTTCTTCCTCTCCCCACCCCCCTCCTCAATCGCCTCCTCCCTCTCCCACGGCTACTCCTCCCTCCCACATCCCCGCTCCCACCCCCTCCG